>LNAP01000085.1_pt1 | contig 88291 bp, 94 predicted proteins | sample 602601 | NCBI WGS metagenome assembly LNAP01 (sample SAMN02440304, study PRJNA202911) | soil metagenome | biome: Subtropical and temperate rainforests or woodlands; isolation source: soil samples (1 kg each in a 20% v/v slurry with milli Q water) were... ...
CACCGACAGATAGCGCGCCACCCAGCCGACGAAATGGCCGCCATCCACCACGATGGTGCGGTCCTTGGGCAGGATGTCGTCCATCGCCTTGCTGAGCGTTCGGGGATCGATGAACTCCGCCGAGCTGGTGTCCTCGTAGAGCATGCGGCGGTTGCTTCTGGTCTCCATGGTTGCCGCCGTCTCCGGCGTGCGCCAGCCGGCCAACGGCGCGTCATTCGCAAGCGCGCCGAGCACGGCGGTCGCCACCGCCGCGGCATCGCCCTCCAGTTCGAGATCGACCGGGCGATGCAGGCCGATACGGCCCTTCTCGACGTCGATCTGCACCAGTTGGGCGTATTCGGAAATCAGCCTGCCCTTCTTGGTGGTCCACATGTTCAGCGACATGCCGAAGGCGAGGATCATGTCGCTCTGCGCGATCAACTCCGCCGCAGCGGGCGACGAGAAGCCGCCGGCGATGCCCAGACTCCAGGGATGGCCCGAAAACATGCCATGGGCCTGAATCGACGTCGCCAGCAGCGCGCCGATCCGGTCGGCAAGCTCGATCAGCAGCGGCTCGGCGTCGGCGACCACCGCGCCATGGCCGGCCAGCAGCATAGGCCGTTTCGCGCCGCGGATCGCCGCAACGAGTTCTTCGAGTTTGGCCGTGTTGAGCGGCGGCTTAGCGATCGCCGGCGGGTGCCTTTTCCCGAGATGTGCTTCGACCTTCATCTCCTGCACATCCACCGGCAGGCTCAACACCACGGCGGTGCGATGCGTCAGCGCCAGCGTGGCGGCATGCAGCGCGTCGGCATAGGCCGTCTCCGGATTGGTGATCTGCAGCCAGATCGCGCCAACGGAATGCACGAGTTCGGCCTGGTTGAAGGCAAAGGCAGAGTGCCGGTCGCCGAGCACCACGTCGCCGGCCAGTACCAAAAGCGGCGTATCGCTCTTCACGGCCTCGCCGATCCCCGTGATGGCATTGGTCAGGCCCGGGCCCGCGGTGACGCTGACCACGGTGAGGTCGCGGGTCAGCCGCGCCGCCACGTCGGCCATCGACACCGCGCCACCCTCGTGGCGCGCGGCGACGAACTCGACGCCGCGTTCGGTCAGCGCCAATGTCACCTTGAAATTGGCGCCGCCGACCAGGCCGAAGCAGCGCTTCGCGCCCATGTCGGCGATGGCCGCGGCCACCTCTCGCCAGACGGTCGAATCCGTGGACGATTGTGAAGACAGAAGAGGAGAGGTCATGAGGTCACTGGTCCCGATCGCGATGGCTTCGCCATTCAAGGATCGGGCCAAGATAGTTTAGGTTTAAAGGATTTACCAGATCCCGTTGCAGCGAGCCTGCCTCATCGCCGCCTCGGGTTTACCTCAAGGGCGTCGCAGCCCGACCCGCCCCCTGGAAGGCGCTTATTGATGCGCGCTGCTCACCGATTCATCGCCAGCGATGCGCTCAGGCGCGACCGACCGCAACCATGGCATGCAGATCGTCGGGGCGCCTGGGCGCCGCCGCATCCGCCAGCGACGCATGCAGCGCTTCGATGTCCAGAGCAGGCAACGGACGCCAGCCGCACGGACACTGGCCGTCCCGATGGGCATCCACAACCTCGCGATAGGTGGCGCCGAGCGCCGACGCCAGCATTTGCATCACCTCCACCGGCTGCAGCCGCGATTGCGCCAGCACGCGGCAGAACGTCGCCAGCACCGTCTGGTCGATATAGGTTCGTGCCGACTCCGCGTCGGTGACGTCGGAAACTTCAACCCGTTGTGCAGCCATTCGCGTGTCCTTTGCCGGAGGGACCGGACCCATCAGGCCCAGCAAATGTGTAGGACCGCCGTCAGCGGCTCTCAATACATATCGGCACGCACGTTTTAGAAATGCTCAAGCCTCATGGATTTTGAACCTCTCCAAACACCCGGCTGGCCAGCACGTCGGACGGTTCGATCGACATGATATCATCTGATGTCAGATCGCGGTCGAGATCGGCGACGAGACGATTCGCCTGGCGCAGCCGGATGCGATCCAGCGCATTGCGGATCGAGCGCGCGTTGGAAAACAACGGCTGCGTCTTGCGGAGGGCAATATAGCGTTCGAACGCGGCACGGGAATCCGGCGTGAAACGATAGTTCATGTCGCCGAGCATCAGGTCGGCAATGGCCAGCAGCTCGGCGTCGGAATAGTCAGGGAAGTCGATGTGATGGGCGATGCGCGAACGGAAACCGGGATTGCTGGCGAAGAACTTGTCCATGCGGTCGCCATAGCCGGCGAGGATCACCACCAGGTCCTCGCGCTGCGATTCCATCACCTGCAGCAGGATCTCGATCGCTTCCTGGCCGTAGTCGCGCTCGTTGTCGGGCCGGTGCAGGTAATAGGCCTCGTCGATGAACAGCACGCCGCCCATCGCCTTCTTCAGGATCTCCTTGGTCTTCGGCGCGGTGTGGCCGATGTACTGACCGACCAGTTCGTCACGCGTCACCGAGACCACCTGGCCGCGCCGGACGAAGCCGAGGCGGTGCAGGATGCTGGCGATACGCAGCGCCACCGTGGTCTTTCCGGTACCGGGATTGCCGGTGAACGACATATGCAGCGTCGGCACGTCAGAGGTGAGATTCATCCGCTTGCGGATGCGCTCGATCAGCAATAGCGAGGCGATCTCGCGGATCCGGGTCTTCACCGGCTTCAGCCCGATCAATTCGCGGTCGAGCTGATCGAGGATCTCGCCGATGCCGACCTGGCTGAACTCCGCCCGCAGGTCGATACGGTCCGGCGGCGTGTGGCTCTCAACCGCCATCGCCAGCGTACTCATGTGCCACCATAGCGCTGGCCCTCAGGACGATCGACGGCATACGACGTGGTGGTGTAGCGGATGCCGCGACCTGCGACCTCATGGCGCTCCAGCCGGAAGCCGGGCTCGACCTTCGGCCGGTTGACGATGAAGGACAGCCGCACCGATTCCCAGCCATGGCTGGAATCGAACGCCGACAGCCTGATGTAGCGATCGCCATAGACCTTGCGGCATTCGTTGAGCTCCATCAGCACGCCCGCCGCATCCGGCAGGTCGAACATCGGCAGGCCCCACATTTCCCAGAACGAGTTGCGGGGATGCGGATCGTCGGTGAATTCGATGTTCACCGCCCAGCCCTTTTCGAGACAGTACTGCACCTGCCGCGCAATCTGGTCGTCGGTGAGGTCGGGCAGGAACGAGAAGCAGCCCTGGGTGATACGCATGTTCATTCTCCCTTACATCGAGACGCTGGCGGTGGGGGCGTAGTCGGGCATGTCGGTCGACTCGTAGTTGAAGGTGACGTCCTTCCAGACCTCCAGCGCCGCCTTCAGCGGCGTACAGGTCATCGCCGCCTTGGCCAGAATCTCCGGGCCCTCGTGCAGATAATCCCGGCCCTCGTTGCGGGCGAGGATCATCGCCTCCAGCGCCACGCGGTTGGCGGTCGCGCCGGCCTGGATGCCCATCGGATGGCCGATGGTGCCGCCGCCGAACTGCAGGATGACGTCCTCGCCGAGATGATCGAGCAACTGGTGCATCTGGCCGGCATGGATGCCGCCCGAGGCGACCGGCATCAGCTTGTTGAGACTGGCCCAGTTCTGCTCGAAGAATACGCCGTGTTCGAGCCGCATCGGGTTGTGATCCTCGCGGCAGATATCGTAGTAGCCGCGCGTGGTGGCGGGATCGCCCTCGAGCTTGCCGACCACGGTCCCGGCATGGATGTGATCGACGCCGGCCAGCCGCATCCATTTGGCGATGACGCGGAACGAGACACCGTGATTGCGCTGCCGCGTATAGGTCGAGTGCCCGGCGCGGTGCAGATGCAGGATCATGTCATTCCTGCGCGCCCATTTAGCCATCGACTGGATCGCGGTGTAGCCGATCACCAGATCGATCATGATGATCACCGAGCCGAGTTCTTTCGCAAATTCGGCGCGCTCGTACATGTCCTCCATGGTACCGGCGGTGACATTGAGATAGGTGCCCTTGATCTCGCCGGTCGCCGCCTGCGCCTTGTTGACCGCCTCCATGCAGTACAGGAAGCGCTCGCGCCAATGCATGAATGGCTGCGAGTTGATGTTCTCGTCGTCCTTGGTGAAATCAAGCCCGCCCTTCAGCGCCTCGTAGACCACGCGTCCGTAGTTGCGGCCGGACAGGCCGAGCTTCGGCTTGACCGTTGCGCCGAGCAGCGGGCGGCCGAACTTGTCCATGCGCTCGCGCTCCACCACGATACCGGTGGCCGGGCCCTGGAACGTCTTCACGTAAGCCACCGGCAGCCGCATGTCCTCGAGTCGCAGCGCCTTCAGCGGCTTGAAGCCGAACACGTTGCCGATAATCGAGGCCGACAGGTTGGCGATCGAACCGTTCTCGAACAGGTCGAGATCGTAGGCGATGTAGGCAAAGTACTGCCCCTGCGAATTCGGCACGGGATCGACGCGGTAGCACTTCGCGCGGTACTTTTCCGCCGCAGTGAGACGGTCGGTCCACACCACCGTCCAGGTCGCGGTGGAGGATTCGCCGGCGACCGCCGCCGACGCCTCGATGGGATCGACGCCGTCCTGCGGCGTCACCCGGAACAGCGCGATGATATCGGTATCCTTGGGCACGTAGTCAGGCTCCCAGTAGCCCATCTTCCTGTATTCCATGACGCCGGACTTGTAGCGGTCCTTGCCGCGGATGGTGATCGAAGCGTGCTCGTTCATGGTCATCTCCTCATGGCAGGGGCCCGGGCGTCACCGGATCGACGGACGTCAACTTCATGCGGCGGCTTGCGACAGCGCGCCGATCTTCGGATCGAGGCTGCCGGAGCGATAGCGCCGCGCCATCTCCGCCAGCGGTACCGGTTTGATCTGTGAGGCATGGCCTGCGGTGCCGAACTGTTCGAAGCGCTCGCGGCAGAGGTCGCGCATGGCGTCCATCGCCGGCTTCAGGAATTTGCGCGGATCGAATTCGCTGGGGCTGGAGGTCGCGACCTTGCGGAACAAAGCCGTCATGGCAAGCCGGCAGTCGGTGTCGATATTGACCTTGCGCACGCCGTGGCGGATGCCGCGCACGATCTCCTCCACGGGCACGCCCCAGGTCTGCGGCATCTCGCCGCCGAATTCGTTGAACATGTCCTGCAGCGGCTGCGGCACCGAGGACGAGCCGTGCATGACCAGATGGGTGTCGGGCAGCCGGCGGTGAATCTCCTCCACCACATGCATCGCCAGAATGTCGCCGTCCGGCTTGCGCGAGAACTTGTAGGCGCCGTGCGACGTGCCCATGGCGATCGCCAGCGCATCGACCTTTGTCGCGCGGACGAAGTCAACGGCCTGGTCGGGGTCGGTCAGCAACTGGTCGTGGCTGACCTTGCCCTCAACGCCATGGCCGTCCTCCTGCTCGCCGCCGCCATGTTCCAGCGACCCGAGCACACCGAGCTCGCCCTCGACGGAAGCGCCGATCCAGTGCGCCATCTCGACGACGCGGCGGGTGATGTCGACGTTGTAGCCGTAATCAGCCGCGGTCTTGGCGTCGGCCTTCAGCGAACCGTCCATCATCACCGAGGTGAAACCGTGCTTGATGGCGGTGGCGCAGGTCGATTCCTCGTTACCGTGGTCTTGGTGCAGGCATAACGGGATCTGCGGGTAGATCTCCTCCAGCGCGTCGATCATCCTGGCCAGCATGATGTCGTTGGCGTAGGAGCGCGCGCCGCGCGAAGCCTGGATAATGACCGGCGCGTCGACCGCTGCGGCGGCCTCCATGATCGCCAGCCCCTGCTCCATGTTGTTGATGTTGAATGCCGGCACGCCGTAACCGTATTCGGCGGCGTGATCGAGCAACTGTCTCAGCGTGATGCGTGCCATGTGTCCTCCGGTCGGTGTTGCGTTGGAAAATTCTATTTCGCGCCCCGCTTGCGCTCGATCAGTTGCATGATCAGCGGCGTCAGGATCAGCTGCATGGCGAGATCGAGCTTATTGCCGTGGATGACGATGGAATTGGCCCGCGACATGAAGCTGTGCGGGATCATCGACAGCAGATAGGGGAAGTCGATGCCGCGCGGCGACTTGAAGCGGATCACCACCATCGATTCATCCGGCGTCGGGATCCAGCGCGCGATGAACGGATTCGAGGTGTCCACCGTGGGCACGCGCTGGAAATTGATGTCGGTCTCGGTGAATTGCGGGCAGATGTAGTTGATGTAGTCCGGCATCCGTCGCAGGATGGTGTCGGTGACCGCCTCGGTGGAATAGCCGCGGTCGCTGCGGTCGCGGTGCAGCTTCTGGATCCATTCGAGATTGATCACCGGCACGACGCCGATCTTGAGGTCGGCGTGCTGCGCCACATTGACCTTGTCGGTCACCACGGCGCCGTGCAGGCCCTCATAAAACAGCAGGTCGGAATTCGCGGGCAGCACCTGCCACGCCGTGAAGGTGCCGGGCGAGGCGCCATGCCTCTCGGCTTCGGCATCGTCGTGGATGTAGGTGCGGGTCTTGCCGGAGCCGGTGGCGCCGTAGTCGCGAAAGGTGGCCTCCAGCTCCTCGAACAGGTTGGTGTCGGGGCTGAAATGGCTGAAGTGCTTGTTGCCGCGCTCGGCCTCCTCGGCCATCCGGTTGCGCATCTCGAGGCGGCCGTAGCGATGAAAGGCATCACCTTCGATATAGGCGGCCTCGACCTTCTCGCGGCGGAAGATCTGCTCGAAGGTACGCTTCACCGAAGTGGTGCCCGCACCGGATGAGCCGGTGATTGAAATGATCGGATGTTTTCGCGTCATTCAGTCACCCCGGCATCCCCTAGACACGGAACAGGCCGCGGCGCGCGAACAGCGGGTCTGCTTTGGTCGCGGACACGGGATTGAGATGCATCTCCTCGATGCGCCGCACCTTGTCGATCGAGCCCATGATCAGCGGCACACGCTGGTGGATCGCCGAAGGCACGAGATCGAGAATGCGCTCGCGGCCGGTGGTCGCACCGCCGCCGGCCTGCTCCATGATGAAGGCCATCGGATGCGCCTCGTAGAGCAGCCGCAGCCGGCCGTCGGCATAGCCGTCGCGCGCGTCGGACGGATACAGGAACACACCGCCGCGGATCAGGATGCGATAGGCCTCCGCCACCAATGACGCGATCCAGCGCATGTTGAAATTCTTGCTGCGCGGGCCGTCCTCGCCGGCGAGACATTCCTCGACGAAATCGCGCACCGGCTGTTCCCAGTGGCGGTGGTTCGATGCGTTGATGGCGTATTCGGCGCGCTCGACCGGAATCTGCACGCCTCGACGGATCAGCTTGTAGGACCGCTCGGCGCGATCGAGGGTGAAGATATCGACGCCGTTGCCGAGCGTCAGCACCAAGGATGTCTGCGGGCCGTAGACCACGAAGCCGGCAGCGATCTGGGCGCCGCCTTTTCCAGTGAACGGCGTTTCGCCGGACCGCGCCGGCAGGATCGAGAAGATCGTGCCGACGGTCATGTTCGTCTCGATGTTCGACGAGCCGTCGAGCGGGTCGTAGGCGATCGAGATCGGAGCGGAGGTATCGCCGTTCTCATGCGTATCGGCCTCTTCGGAGGCCAGTGCTGCCCAGGGCACCGTGCCGAGCGCCCGGCGAATGATCTGGTCGGCGCGGACGTCGAGGTCCTTCTGCACATCGCCATCGGCGTTGATGGCGCCATGCGCCTGGCCGGTGATGCCGGCCAGCGGACCGCGGCCGATCAATTCGGATATCTCGATGGACGCCGCAGCGAACGCATCGACCGCAGCGGCGACCGCAAGGCGCAGAGGATCCTGCGCCGCAAAGTCACTGGTGTGCCGAAATAGCGTCATCTCGTTGGTCATCGTCGCCTCCCAGGAATGCATCGCCCCTTGTGGCATGGGGCGTTGGCTGCATGGCGCGCCTCGTGGCGACCGCTCCTGTTGCCCACAGATATTGACCGCGGCCGCAAAATAAGGGAAATTTCAATTTCTTCGCATTGATAAAAGAAATCGTTATAATGGCAGAGCGCTTTCGCGACATCTCGATCCGCCAGCTGCGCGCGCTGGCGGCGTTGGCGGCGAGCGGCAGCATTACCGCTGCCGCCGGCAAGCTGCATCTGACCCAGCCGGCGGTGACGCTGCAGCTGCGCAACCTGCAGGCGCTGGCGGGGCTGCCGCTGATCCAGCGCAGCAGCGACGGCATGCTGCTGACCGACGCCGGCCGCGAGGTGCTGGCGCTGGCCGAGCGCATCGAGGCGGCGATGGCCGCCTGCGCTACGTCGCTGGAGATGATGGCGGGCGTCACCGCCGGCCGGATTTCCATCGGCGCGGTGTCGACCGCGAAATATTTCGTGCCGTTCGCGATTGCCGGCTTCCAGAAGCTGCATCCGGAGATCGAGATCACCCTGACCATCGGCAACCGACAGGAGATCGGCGCCGCGTTGCGCGGCTACGATCTCGACATCGCCATCATGGGCCGCCCGCCGGTAGACATCGAGATGGACGTGGATCTGATCGGCGATCACCCCCATGTCATCATCGCGCCGACCAAGCACCGGCTGGCGCGCAAGCTGCAGCTTGCGCCGAGCGATCTCGCCGGCGAAACTTTTCTCACCCGCGAGCCGGGCTCCGGCACCCGCGGGTTGATGGAGCAACTGTTTGAATCCGCCGGCATTCGTCCTCCCATCGGCATGGAGATGAGCAGCAACGAGACCATCAAGCAGGCGGTGATCGCCGGGCTCGGCATCGCCTTCATCTCGGCGCATACGGTAGCCACCGAACTTGACGAACGCCGACTGGTGACGCTGGACGTGGCCGGCCTGCCGGTGGTCCGGCAATGGTTCGTCGTCAACCGCAAGGACAAGGTGCTGCTGCCGCCGGCGCAGGCGATGCGCGAATTCCTCGGCGCGAAGGGTTCCCAGTTCCTGCCGCGCACCCACAACCGGCTGCGGCTGACACGACCGACGGCCGGCAACGACTCCCGACGATAGAGGTCGGGCCGCCCTCAACCACAAGCGCCGTGGTGTCGTGCAGCGATGTCTATATGATCAAGCGACAACCAATTCACGGCGTGGACAATGTACGCCCGGGAGACGCAATGACGGCAACGAAGACTGCAGGCGACATAGCCAGCGTGGTAAACGCGCTCTATTTCAGCACCAAGATCTTGCATGCCGAGGCCGAGCGATCCGGCATCATTCGCGAGTTGTTGCGCGGGCAGGCCAGCCGCGAGGATTACATCCTGCTGCAGCGAAATCTGCTGCCCGCCTACCAGGCTCTGGAGCTGGGTCTGGAACGCCACCGCGACAAGGCTGCTCTCGCTGCGCTCGCAACCTATCGACTGGACCGTGCGCCCGCGCTCGAGGCCGATCTGAATGTTCTTTGTCACGGCGATTTTTCCGCCGTCCCGCTGCTGCCGGCAGGCAAGGCCTATGCGGAACGCATCGCAACCTGTGCCGAAGGCGACGGCGCGCGGCTGATCGCGCACGCCTATACGCGCTACCTCGGCGATCTCAGCGGCGGCCAGATTCTCAAGCGACTGCTCGCCGCCAAACCAGGTTTGCAGCAGTCCGAACTGTCGTTCTACGATTTCCCGGCATATCCCGACCTGGATGCGCTGAAGAGCGACTATCGCAACGCCATCGACCGCGCGGGCAGCCTTGCTGGCAGCCCGCAGCAGATTGTCGAGGAAGGCGCGGTCGCATTCACGCTCAACATCGAACTGTCCTGCGCGGCCCAACTGGCGCGCTCGTCGTCGCCCCAGATGGCCTCATGATCCCACCCGCCGTCAGCCAAACGGCGCGTTGAGACGGACCACCGTGAAGTTCAGGAACGCTGCGAAGGAAACCCACCCGAGATACGGCAGCAGGCAGACGCTTGCCGCACGCGAGAGGCGCCACGTCACGATCATCGGCAGCACGATGGCAAGCCACAGGAATCCGACCTCCCACAAGGCCCAGTCCGGCCGCCGCAAGGCGAAGAACAGCGCGCTCCAGAGCACGTTCAAACATGCGTTGAGCATGAACAGGACGATCACCTGCCGCTGCGTCGCCGCATCGGCGGCATTGCGCCAGGCCAACACCGCCGAGACAACGGTCAGCGCGAAGATCGTCGTCCATGCGGGGCCAAACGCCCAGTCCGGCGGCTGCCACGACGGTTTGCGGAGATTTTGATACCACGGGCCGATATCGGTGAGCAGGCCGCCAACCGTGGCAACCGTCACGGCAACGGCCGTGGCCACCATGATGGGCTTCCAGACGCTGCGTCGCGCCGGAGCCGGACCGAGATCGCTCATGGCCAGCTCACCAAAGGCGGCATCGAACTCAGGATGGTCTCGACATTGCCGCCGGTTTGCAGGCCGAACATGGTGCCCTTGTCATACAGCAGGTTGAATTCGACATAGAGGCCGCGGCAGGCAAGCTGCTGCTCGCGCTCGGCGTCGGTCCAGGGTTCCAGCATGCGGGCGCGCACGATCCTTGGATAGACATCCAGAAATGCTTCGCCGACGTCGCGCGTGAAGGCAAAATCCTTGTCGAAATCGCCGGTGTTGAGATGGTCGTAAAAGATTCCGCCGACGCCCCGCGCCTGACCGCGATGCGGCAGGAAGAAGTAAGTATCCGCCCACGCCTTGAACTTCTCGTAGTAAGCGGGGTCGTGCGCATCGCAAGCGCGTCGCATCGCCGCGTGGAAGGTCTGCGTGTCAGGCGCATCATCACGCCGCTGTTCCGGCAGCATCGGCGTGAGGTCCGCACCGCCGCCGAACCAGCTTTGTGCGGTCGAGAGGAAGCGCGTGTTCATGTGCACGGTCGGCACCCGCGGGCTGCGCGGATGCATGATCAGGCTGATGCTGGTTGAGACATAGTCCAGTTGCGCGCCGTCGCCCGGCAGCTTCCGGGCCATTTCCGGCGACAGTTTGCCATTGGCTGACGAGGTATGGATGCCGATCTTCTCGAACAGCCGCCCACCGCTGAGAAAACCGCCTGTCCCGCCCCCGGTGCCGGTCGCGCGCGTCCAAGGCTTGTAGGTGAAGGTTGCAGGAGCGCCCGAAAACAGTTCCTGCGGCGCCTCGCGTTCCAGCGCCTCGACTTCGCCGCAGATCCGGTCGCGCAGGGATTCAAACCAGACTTTTGCTTGCGCGCGGCGCTGTTCAGCAATGCCGGCGGTTTCTGGATCCAGGGTCATATCGGTCATCGCCAGTTGGTTCGGTGCAGGCTGGCCGGCTCGCCGGTCCGCCGTGGCACAAGGCTTTATCGGATTTTTACGATAAAACAATGGCTTGCCGCACCCCTGCCCGGCGGGGGCCGCGCCTACGGATCTCGCCAACAGTCCGGCAGCAGTGTATCAGAGCCGCACATGCACTTCTCGATCAACCACGGAAGCCCCGCTTGACAAAGTCCCTGACCACCAAGCCGTTCCTCGATGTTCTCGCCGGCCAGCGCCAGGCCGTGCCGCCGCTGTGGATGATGCGGCAGGCCGGCCGCTATCTGCCGGAATATCGCGAGGTTCGCGCCCGGGCCGGCGGCTTCCTCGACCTGTGCTTCAATCCGGATTTTGCGACGGAGGTGACGCTGCAGCCGATCCGCCGCTTCGGTTTCGATGCTGCGATCATCTTCTCGGACATTCTGGTGATCCCCTATGCGCTCGGCCGCGCGGTGCGCTTCGAGGTCGGCGAAGGCCCGCGGCTCGATCCGCTGGAGACGCCGGACAAGGTGGCGACGCTGGCGCGCGAGGCCGACTTCAGCAAGTTGGAGCCGGTGTTCGAGGCGCTGCGCCGGGTGCGCGCCGAACTCGATCCCAAGATCGCGCTGATCGGCTTCTGCGGCGCGCCGTGGACGGTGGCGACCTATATGGTGGCCGGCCGGGGCACGCCCGACCAGGCGCCGGCGCGGATGATGGCCTATCGGCATCCCGATGCCTTCGCCGCCATCATCGACACCATCGTCGAGAACTCGATCGAATATCTGCTGCGCCAGTTGCAGGCCGGCGCCGACGTGCTGCAGATCTTCGACACCTGGGCCGGCGTGCTGCCGCCGCGCGAATTCCAGCGCTGGTCGGTGGAGCCGACCAAACGCATCGTCGACGGCGTGCGCGCCAAAGTGCCAGGCGCAAAAATCATCGGCTTTCCGCGCGGGGCCGGCGCGCAACTGCCGAACTATGTGGCGACCACCGGCATCGACGGCGTCAGCATCGACTGGGCGGCAGAGCCGGCCTTCATTCGCGAGCGCGTGCAGAGCAAGGTCGCGGTGCAGGGCAATCTCGACCCGCTGGTGCTGATCGCCGGCGGTGCTGCGCTCGACCGCGCCGTGGACGACGTGCTGGCAAATTACGCGGCGGGCCGGCTGATCTTCAACCTCGGCCACGGTATCCAGCCGGAAACCCCGATCGCCCATGTCGAGCAGATGGTGAAGCGCGTGCGGGATTATCGCGGTTGAGCCAAACGGGCACGTTAGTTGCCTTTCAATTCTCGGCAGGGACTGGATACTGCCAAGGGCCCTGCTGCCGGTCGGTCGCGGCCGGACGTTCATATTGAGTCTTGGGGAATAACGGCAATGTCGGACAACGTCGCAAGCAGGCAAGCGGACGTCATCGTGTTGGGCGCCGGCATCGTCGGCGTGTCCGCGGCCTATGCAGCGTTGCAGCGCGGCCTGTCGGTCATCCTGATCGACCGGCGCGAGCCGGGTTCGGAAACATCCTACGGAAATTCCGGGGTTCTCAGCAGCGGGTCGATCCTGCCCATCAACAAGCCGGCACTCTGGAAAGCGCTGCCGAAATACCTGTTGAATCGCGACCCGGCGCTGCGCTGGGACCCAGCGTGGTCTGCGCGCAACGCGCCATGGCTCGCACGTTTTCTCGCTAATGCAATTCCTTCACGCACCAAACCGCGGGCCGCTGCTCTGCACGGCCTGATCACGGCGTCGCTCAAGCTGCACAGGGAGTGGATCGTCAAGGCCAATGCGGCACACCGCATCCGCGAGACCGGCTGGCTCAAGGCATGGCGCAGCGACGCCGTGGAGGCCGCAAAGGCCGAGCAGGCGTTCCTCGCCGAATACGGGATCGGCAGCGAAATTCTCGATCGCCAGGGCATTTCAGCGCTCGAGCCGAATATCCTGCCGGTTTACACGACCGCACTTCTGCATACCGATACGGCATCCGTCGATTCACCCGCGGAACTGGTCAGGTCCTACGCGCGGATGTTTGCGGGGTCGGGCGGCCAGGTCCGTCAATCCGACATTCAGGCCATCGTGCCGGACGGTGACGGCTGGCGCGTGGTGCTGCCGGACGGCGGGGTCACCGCGCGTCACATCGTGGTCGCGCTGGGACCGTGGTCCGCCGACCTGCTGCGACCGCTCGGCTATCGGGTGCCCATGGCGTTCGAGCGCGGCTACCATCAACATTTCAGGCCGAATGCCGCGCGTCCGCTGTTTCGCCCCATCCACGACCTAGAACACAGTTTCATCATGACGCCGATGGAGCAGGGCGTTCGCATCACCACTGGCGTCGAACTGACCGAGCGCGACGCGCCATCGTCGTTTTCACAGCTCGACACGGTGGTGCCGCTCGCGCGCGGTGTCGCCGAATTCGGCGAGGCGGTCGGCGAACCCTGGCGCGGGGCCCGCCCGACCCTGCCCGACAGCCTGCCGATAATCGGCGCGGCACCACGGCATTCCGGCCTCTGGCTGTCGATCGGTCACCAGCATATCGGTCTCTCGACAGGTCCTGGCACAGGCGTGGCCATCGCAGCGATGATCGCCGGCGCGCAGCCGCCGTTCGACGTCAGCGCATTTTCGCCAAAACGGTACCTGTAAAGCTCCTCCGACAGGCAGACAGCGGAGCTATTTTGCCGCCTGCTTGCCGTCGACGAAGGTCACCTCGACACCCTTCTTCACCATGGCACCGAGGCGTTCGACGTCCCAGTTGGTAAGGCGGACGCAGCCGTGCGAGTCGCTCTTGCTGACACGCGACGGATCGCCGGTGCCGTGGATGCCATAGCTCTGCTGCGACAGGCCGATCCACATGCTGCCGACCGGATTGTTGGGGCCCGACCGGATGGTGAACGGCTTGGTGGATTCGACACCCTTGAATTTGTATTTCGGATCGTAGCGATAGGTCGGATTGGCATCCACCGAGACCACCTTCAACATTCCTGTCGGCGTGGGCTTTTCCTCGCTGCCGACGCTGGACGGATAGAACGCCAGCAACGCGCCATCCTTGCCGAAAGCCTTCACCGTCTGTCTGACCTTGTCGACCTCGATGCGCGTCACTTTCTCCTTCGGCTTGTCGCGCGGCAGGTTGACGATCGTGATTCTGTCGCCGGCACGGTCGAATTTCTGCTTCGGATTGAGTTCGGCCAGCAGCTCCTGGCTCATGTGAAAACGCTCGCTGAGCGCTTCCCTGGCGCTGGTGTAGCCCAGTCGCTTCAGCTCCTTCATATCTTCCATCTTGACCGGCAACTTGTCGAGATACGGTCCCTTCACGTCCTGGTCGGTGAGGACGTAGTCAGCCATGACAGGATCGGTCGCGACCTGCTGCAGACGGATCCAGATCTCCGGGGTCAGCACCTTGCCGGCGACGATGCCGTTGGCCTCGGTGAAGGCCTGCAGCGCCTTTTCCACATTGTCGCCGAAGCGGCCGTCGATTTCGCCGGGCGAGAAGTGGGCGCGGTCGAGCAGGACCTGCACCTTGACCGCGAGCGGGCTGATCTTTTCTTCCACCGGCAGCTTGCCGGCAAAATTCGCGGCATTGATGGTGTCGGCGTTCAGCTCGGCCGCCGCAGCCGGCAGCGGCGCGAAAGCCACCAGCCCGAGAATGATGATCCATTGCCGCATGGTGCCCTGCTCTGCCGGTCTGTTAGCCGCGCGCTTCAAGCTGAGCGCAACTGACAAGCATCGCGGGGGCCGCCGGGTTCCGTGGCGGCCGGTTTTCTCCTTCCCTTATGGAAGAAATCGCAGCCATCATTGGCCTGCCGGATTCGTTTCTGACAGACGGTACGCCTGCAAGGCCTCGGCATAGAGCACGAGTCCTTCGGCAACCTTGCGGCGTTTGTCCGGCGCAAGACGCGCCAGCGCATTCATGACTTGCTGCTGACCAAATGCCTGAATGCCGGCATAAGTGCGTTTTCCCTTGGCGGTCAACAGCAGCCGCTTGAGGCGCCCATCGTCGCGACAGGCGACCTCCTTCAGCTCGCCAGCTTCGATGAGCTTGCGGATCATGCGGCTGACGCTCGATTTTTCGAGACCTAGAAAGGCGCCAAGCTCAACCGCCGTCATCCTCCCGCGGGCACCGATCTCCAGCAGTGTGTGGACCGCCGACGGCGGATAGTCGGTGGCAGCCACACTCGCCTGCATAAAGCCGAGTTCTCGCACCATCAACCGGGAGGCGGCACGGATGCGATCGACCAGGTCGGATTCGATATCGGACAAAAGCCAGCTCCTTGACATTAGTTGCGTGATACAACTATATTACAAGCCTGTTGCGATGTTACCACAGGTCACGCGGAGAAGAAGAAGCATGTCCACCAGCGCCGTCCGGCTCCGCCCGCGCGATCGCATGGCGGGACGCGTCTGCCTCATCACCGGCGGCGGCAGCGGGATCGGCCGCGCAACAGCGCTGCAGATGGCGCAGGAGGGCGCAACAGCCGTGGTGATCGCCTGTCGCCGTGTGGCGGAGGGCCAATCAACCGTTGACGAATGCGCGCGCCTCGGTGCGCAGGCGCTGTTCGTGCAGACCGACGTGACGCGCGAGGCCGAGGTCGCCGATCTGGTTCGCACCATAGTCGACCGCTTCGGAGGCCTCGACGTGGCCTTCAACAATGCCGGATTTCAGGAACGTCGCGCCCCGCTCGAGCTGCAGACGAATGAGGCTTACGACACCGTGTTCAACGCCAATCTGCGGTCGGTGTTTCTGTGCCTCAAGCATCAAATCCCGGCAATGGAGCTGCTGGGCGGTGGCCGCATCGTCCTCAATGCGTCGGTGAGCGGCATGCGCAATCCCAATCCCGGCCTTGCGCTCTATTCAGCGTCCAAGGCCGCGGTGATTTCGCTGATGCGCTCCGCGGCGATGGAATGTGCGCCGCGCGGCATCCGCATCAATGCGGTCGCGCCCGGCCGCGTCGTCACCGACATGATGCTGGCCTCGGGCATTGCCGACATGTCGGCGGTGGCGGCCGGACTGCCATTGCGGCGCATGGGGCAACCGGACGAGGTCGCCGAGGCAGTGGTCTGGCTGGCCTCCGACGATGCTGGCTATATCGTCGGCCATGTTCTGGCCGCCGATGGCGGGTTCAGTGCCAGCTGAACATGTCTCGCGGCATGCCGCTCCGATTGCACTGCCCGCCCATCTGGAATTAGTATTTTGCCGGGCTGGCTGCACGGGCCCAGGCCTATCGTCGACGAGGTGACCTGCGTTGTTGAGCATCCCTTCCGGCGCCATTGATTTTCTGCGACTGCATCATGCAGACATCAGGTCGATGCGTGCATGCTGGCTTGCGCTTTCACTGCTGACTTTCCTCTACCAACCCAACCTCGCTTTCGGCAGGGACAGCGACGACGACGACGAGAACGACGCCAAAAAGCCGGCCTCCACGGTGCCCAACCTCTATCTCGACCTCCAGACCTATTACACCACCCTGCCCGCCGGCGCGCTCGGCATCGGGTTCAGGAATTTCACGGCACTGCCGTCGCTGTCGTCGCCAGCAAGCCAGACGGTCTCGGTGAACGCGCCGATCACGCTGGACCTCAATGACCGCATCTCGGTCTATGGCGGCATCAGCTCCAGCACCACGCACACGGACGCGACATCATGGACGTCGCTGACCGCCGACAGCTGGAACATCGGCTTCCAGGCCGACGTCATCCAGCAGAATGGCGGTTCGATACCGACCGTCACGGTGCAGTCGACGCTGTCGCGGTCGATCGCGTCCAGCGTGCTGGCGACCACCACGTTCACCAGCATCGTCGATTTCGATTATGCGCTCGATCCCGACGAGACCCGGGGACTGCTGGCCGGCGCCCGCTATGTCAGCGTCACCGTCGACAGCGATCTCGCTTGGGTCAAGCCGTCGATCATCGGCTATCTCGGCGGCTACTATCAATGGCCGAGCAACTGGAAACTGTCGGGCCGGTTCGGCGTGCAGTCCTTCGGCGGCGCGCAGATCCTGGCGCTGACACCGTTCAAGCCGTTCACCCAGCCGATCGTCCGCTTCGATCTCGAGCGGCTGGATGACGACGACAATCGATTGTTCGGCCTCACCGCGGAAATATCCTGGGTGCCGAAGCCAGCCTACCAACTGACGCTGCGGACGCCGCTCTACGCGATCAAGAACTGAGCGGCGCCCGATGCATTCTAGCCGTCGATAATCGCCACGGCGCGGGTCCAGCCCGCCGACGCCTTCTCGATCTTGACCGGGAAGCACGACACGGTGAATCCGGTCGATGGCAGCTCTTCGAGATTGTGCAGCTTCTCGATGTGACAATAGCCGATGTGACGGCCGGCCTTGTGGCCTTCCCAGATCAGGCTGGCGTCGTGGGTCTCGGCATATTTCTTGGCGGTGTGGACGAACGGCGCGTCCCAGCTCCAGCCGTCGATACCGGTGAGGCGGACGCCGCGCTCCAGCAGATACATGGTGGCTTCGTAGCCCATGCCGCAGCCGGAGGTGACGTAGTCCTGCCGGCCGTATTTGGCGCCGGCCGAGGTATTGACCACCACGATTTCCAGCGGCTTCAGCGTGTGGCCGATGCGCTTCAGTTCGGCCTCGACATCGGCGGCGGTGGCGACATAGCCGTCGGGGAAATGCCGGAAGTCGAGCTTCACGCCGGGCTGCAAGCACCATTCCAGCGGCACCTCGTCGATGGTCCAGGAGCGCTCGCCGCGGTTCATCGTCGGATGAAAATGCCAGGGCGCGTCGAGATGGGTACCGTTGTGGGTCGAGAGCTTGACCATTTCCACGGCCCAGCCCTCGCCGTCCGGCAGATCTTCCTTCTTCAGCCCGTCGAAAAACTGCAGCATGCGCGGCAGGCCCTGCTGGTGATCGATGTATTCGATGGCGGGACCGTTGCCCGGCGGATCGGCGGGAACGTCGTTCTGCAAGGGCACGGAGATATCGATAAGACGTCGGGACATGGGAATTTCCTGTGATTTCTTGGTTGAGTTTCGTGTCCCGGGCGCGGACGCAGCGCCATCGCGGGGCGATGGTGCTGCGTCCGGGACACGAGACTTCGCGTTAGTTCTGCCGCACCACCTTGTTCTTCAGGATGCCGATCTTCTCGACCTCCAGCTCGATCTCGTCATTGTCCTCGAGATACCAGCCAAGTTCGAGGCCGCAGCCCTTGCCGACCGTACCGGAGCCGATGAACTCGCCGGGCATCAGGGTCTCGTCCTGCGAGATATGCGCGATCATCTCCTCGAACGAAAACAGCATGCCGTCACTGAGGCCCGTTGAGCGCACCTCGCCATTGACGCGGCACTCCATCTTCAGCTTGTAGGGGTCGCCGATCTCGTCGGGAGTAACGATCCACGGCCCCATCACATTGCCGCCGTCAAAGCTCTTGCCCTTGGAGGGGCCGAGCCGGCCCTCCATCTCGAGGCGCTGGGCGTCGCGGGCCGAGAAATCGTTGAAGATGGTGTAGCCGAAGATGTGGTCCTTGGCCTTCGCCGCGGTGATATTGGCGCCCTTGTTCTTGGTGATGATGCCGAATTCCAGTTCGTAATCCATCACCTTGCTGTAGCGCGGCCATTTCACCGTGGTGTTGGTGCCGCGCACGCTGAAGCGATTGGTGATGTAGTAGATCGGAATCTTCCGGTAGACCTCGGGCAGTTCGCCCGGCGGCTCGGCGTCGATCCTGGCCAGCTCCGCCATGTCGTTTTTGGCGCGCGCTGCCAGCCGTCGCTGGCCTTTCGGCGCGCCGACGATGTGGACCGGGAACGACATGCCGTCGCGGCACTGCCGCGGCTCGGGCACCGGCGCGAGAATCTCGACGCCGGCCACCGGCACCGACAGCGATTCGTCGCTGGCATGCTCGTCGAACAATGCGCGCGCCGCATCCAGCGCCGCATCGCCGGCATCGATCAGCGCCAGCATCGACGCAAACGCCGGATTGCCGCCGTTGCGGGCGGCGGCAGCGGCAACGTCGAACAGTCTCTGATCCTGCTGGTGCACCAGACCGACCTTCTCCTGGCCGGCAGCGCGATATGTGGCGAGTTTCACGGACGTCTCCCTCTTGCTTTTGTTGTTCGATAAAATATATGATCAAAAAAAATATCGATAAACAAGAGGCGATCCAAAATATCGCCAACAGGGAGGAAGAAATGAAGAAGTTAACGGCAGCGATCGTCTGCGCTGCGATGTCGATCGCCGCGCCCGCATTTGCACAGACCAAGCTGCAGATCGGTTGCACCGCAACATCGGACTGCGCCTCGGCCATGGTTGCGGTCGACGAAGGCATCTTCAAGAAGCATGGCCTCGACGCCGAGATGACGCTGATCGGCATCAACTCGAATATTCCGGCGGCGATCCTGTCGGGCTCGATCCAGATCGGCGGGCCGACCTCGACCGTATTCCTGCAAGCTGCCGACGGCGGGCTCGACCTGGTCGCAGTCGCCGGCGCCAGCATCATGAGCCCGGTGTCCAACGGTAACATCACCGCGTTCGTGCGCAACGGAATCACCATCAAGGAGCCGAAGGATTTCGTCGGCAAGAAGGTCGGCGCTCCCGGCCTCGGCGCGTTCCTGCACGTGCTGTTCGTCAAGTGGCTGGTGGAAAAGGGCGTCGATCCCAAGAGCGTCAATTTCGTCGAGGTCACGTTCCCGACCATGCCCGACATCATCAAGTCCGGCGGCGTCGATGCGGTGCTGACCGCCGAGCCCTTCGTCACCCGCATGCTCAATGCCGGCATCGGCACCGTCGGCGCGCGTTACGCCGAAGAGCTCAACCGGACCGAACCGATCATCTTTTATGCGGCCTCGCGCGAATGGGCCGAAAAGAATCCCGACACCGTCAAGAAATTCCGTGCCGCCATTGCCGAGGCGGCCGCGATCGTCAACAACGACCGCGACAAGGCGTCGGCCTCGATCGCGAAATTTACCAAGCAGTCGCTGGAACTGGTGAAGTCGACGGTGCCGAACCGGTCCGAGCCGGCTCTGAAGGCCGAGCAGCTTGCGTGGTGGATCGACATCATGGCCTCGCAGAAAATGCTGCAGACCAAGCTCGATCTCAACAAGCTGATGCTGAAATAAGACGACCATGACCAACCAGGCTCGCAACAATCCGGCGGAGGTGTCCACCCAGGACACGCTGAGCGAGCGTGCCGCGAGCCTGGTGGAGCACGATATCATCGCGGGGCATCTGGCACCCGGCGCGCGGCTCGGGATCACCGACCTGGCGCAGCGTTACGAGATCGGCGCCACGCCGATGCGCGAAGGCCTGTCGCGACTGGTGTCGCGCGGGCTGATCGTCGGCATCGGCCAGCGCGGTTTTCGCGTCGCCGACATCAGCCGCGACGATCTCGCCGACATCACCCGGATGCGCACCGTGGTCGAGATGGAGGCGCTGCGGCTCGCCATCCAGAACGGCGACGATGCGTGGGAGGCCGGCATTCTCGGCGCGCTGCACCAGATGCGCCGCCATATCGCGCGCACCGGAGATGAATTTCGCGAGGGCGCGGCGGATTTCGACCGGCTGCACAAGGGCTTTCACACCGCCTTGCTGGCCGCCTGCGGCTCCAAGCGGCTGCTGACCGCGCATTCGGAGCTCTATGACCAGGCCTATCGCTATCGCCGGGTGATGATGCGCGGCTTCGATAGCGGCGAGAAATTCGTCGCGGCGCATCAGTTGCTGGCCGAGCGCATTCTCGCCCGCGATGTCGGCGCATCCCAGGCGACGCTGGCGTCGCACCTGCGCTCGACGCTGGACTACGTCTATCCACCCGGCCAGGGAGATTGATTGGTGAACATGCCCGCCCTCCGCCGCGACGTCACATCGGTGCTGCCCGAAAAGCCGCTGATCGCCTTCCAACGGGTCACGCTCGATCTTGGCGGCAAGACCATCATCGAGGAACTCACGCTCGACGTGAAACCGGGCGAATTCCTCTGCATCATCGGCGCCTCTGGCTGCGGCAAGACCACCGCGCTGCGGCTGGCCGCCGGGCTGTACCAGCCGACGTCGGGCGACGTCAGCTTCGACGGCAAGCCGATGCGCGCGCCGCGGCGCGACGTCGCCATCGTGTTCCAAGACTATGGCAAGGCATTGCTGCCGTGGCGCACCGCCGCCGGCAACGTTTCGCTGGCACTGGAGACCATCGGCGTGGCTGCGGCACAGCGTCCGGCCCGCATCGACGAGTTGCTGAACAAGGTCGGCCTGCCCAACCATGCCGGCAAGTATCCGGCGGAAATGTCCGGCGGCATGCAGCAGCGGCTGCAGATCGCTCGCTGCCTCGCCCAGGAGCCGAAGGCGCTGCTGATGGACGAGCCGTTCGGCGCGCTCGATGCGATGACGCGGCAGGGTTTGCAGGACGAAGTGCTGGCACTGGTCAAGGCCAGCAACGCCACCGTCATCTTCGTCACCCACGATCTGGAAGAGGCGATCTATCTCGGCGACCGCGTGATCGGGTTGCTGCCGCATCCCGGCCGCATCGGCATCGAACTGAAAATCGACCTGCCGCGCCCGCGCGACCAGCTGACCACCCGGGAAGATCCCGAATTCCTGCGGCTGCGGCGCGAGTTGTTTGACTTCATCAAGGCGTCGGAAGCATGAACTCCGAGCGCCTCAAGGCGGCGGTGCTTCCGGTGGCGCTTCTGGTCGCGCTGGAAATTGGCGCGCGCGCGTCGCAGATCCAGAGCGACGCCCTGGCGCCGCCCAGCGCCGTGGCGATTGCACTCTTTGAAGCCTTCGGCAACGGCTCGCTGCTGGTCGCCACCCGCGACACGCTGGCCTCGGCCGTGGCCGGCCTGCTGATCGGCAGCGGTGTTGGCCTCGCCTTCGGCATCGCGCTTGGCCTGTTTCAGCCGTTTGACCGGCTGATGGAGCTCACCATCGAGTCGCTGCGGCCGATTCCGTCCATCGCGCTGCTGCCGATCGCGCTGATTGCGCTCGGCTTCGGCTATCGCATGGAAATCGTGGTGGTCGCCTTCGCCTGCGTCTGGCCGATGCTGATCCTCAGCCGGGCCGCGGTTGGCAGCATCGAGCCGCGGCTGATCGAAGTGTCGCGCGTACTGCGGCTGTCGCCCGGCGACCGGGTGCGCAAGATCATCATTCCCGCGGCATTGCCGCGGATCTTCCTGGCGTTCCGGCTCGCGGCGGGCATCGCGCTGATCGTCGCGGTGACCGTGGAGATCGCCATCAACCCGATCGGCCTCGGCGCCGGCATCATGATCGCCCAGCAGGCGCTGCGGCCCGATCTGATGCTGGCCTATCTGCTGTGGATCGGCTTGATCGGCTATGCCCTCAACACCGGCCTGGTGGTGGCGCAGCGGCATTTGTTCGGCCCCGCGGCAGTTGCGGGAGAGACGCCATGAACGTCGCCTTGCTGGGCTGGCGCATTGCGAGTTTTGCCGTCGCTGCCGGCTTCGTCGCCCTGTGGCAACTGGTCGCCAACCTCCGGCTGGTGTCACCGGTGTTCCTGCCGGGACCCGACCGCGCCTGGGCCTCGCTGGTGCGCGGCTTCACGTCAGGCGACCTGCTGGCGAAGACGCTGGGGACGCTGGAGCACATGGCCTATGGCTGGCTCGCCGCCTCGATCGTCGGCGTGGCGCTCGGCGCCATGATCGGCTCGTCGAAGACCATGCGCAGCTACGTGGCGCCGTCGCTGGAATTCCTGCGACCGCTGCCGGTATCGGCGATCATCCCGGTGGCCATCGCGCTGTTCGGGCTGACCCAGGGCATGGCGCTGTTCGTGATCGCGTTCGGCGCGATCTGGCCAATGCTGCTGGCCACCGTGCACGGCTTCGCCGCGGTGGAGCCACGGCTGTACGAAGTCGCCCGCTCACTGCACATGTCGCGCCTCGCCGTGATCTTCAAGATCGCCCTGCCCTCGGCAAGCCCCGACATCCTGTCCGGCATGCGCCTGAGCCTGACGGTGGCGCTGATCCTGTCGGTGGTGTGCGAGATCCTCGCCGGCCTCGACGGGCTCGGCTACTGGGTATTGCTGTCGGCGCGCTCGTTTCGCTCGGCGGACCTGTTCGCCGGCGTCATCCTGCTCGGCATCATCGGCTACGTCACGGCACTGGCGATGTCGGTCGCCGAGCGACGGCTGCTGCGCTGGCGCACCAGCGGGCATTGAAGTCAGCACGCAAGCAAGTGAGCCGTCATCCTGAGGTGGGCGCCTCCTGGGCGCCCCTCGAAGGACGACGGCGGAGTGCACGGCCATCCTTCGAGGGCTTCCTCACGGCGCAATGCGCCGCGAAGAAGCCGCCTCAGGATGACGGTGAGATTGCTGCACGCGCCTATTTTCCGGCGTTCGCCCCAGCGAACACCTTGCCAATCGCCGCCTGTGCGTCGTCCTGGATCTGTCGCAGGTGCGCGGGACTGACAAAACTCTCGGCATAGATCTTGTAGACGTCCTCGGTGCCCGACGGCCTGGCCGCGAACCAGCCATTGGCGGTCGAGACCTTGATGCCACCGAAGGCGACGCCGTTGCCGGGCGCCTCGGTCAATGTCGACCTCACGGGATCGCCGGCGAGTTCGGTCATAGCGATCTGTTCGGGCGACAGTTTCTTCAGCAGGTTCTTCTGCTCCACCGACGCCGGCGCGTCGATGCGCTCGTAATAGGGCACACCGAATTCGTCGGTGAGCTTTGTGAAGCGCTGGCTCGGGTCCTGTTTGGTCACCGCGGTGATCTCGGCGGCGAGCAGGCCGAGGATCAGGCCGTCCTTGTCGGTGGTCCAAACCGAGCCGTCGCGGCGCAGGAACGAGGCACCGGCGCTCTCCTCGCCGCCGAATCCGAACGAGCCGTCGCTGAGGCCGTCGACGAACCATTTGAAGCCGACCGGCGTCTCCACCAGCCTGCGACCGAGCTTGTTGACGACGCGGTCGATGATGGCGCTGGACACGATGGTCTTGCCCACCGCGCTGTCGGCGCGCCACTGCGGCCGATGCTCGAACAGATAGGAAATCGCTGCTGCGAGATAATGGTTCGGATTCATCAGCCCGCCAGTGCCGGTGACGATGCCGTGGCGGTCGGCGTCGGTATCGTTGGCGAAGGCAACGTCGAACTTGTCGCGCATGCCGATCAGCCGCGCCATCGCATAGGGCGACGAGCAGTCCATGCGGATCTTGCCGTCCCAGTCCACCGTCATGAAACGGAAGGTCGGGTCGATAACGTCGCTGACGATGCTGGCCTTGAGCTTGTAGCGTTCGATGATCGGCGCCCAATAGTGCACCCCGGCGCCACCGAGCGGATCGATGCCGATCTTGACGCCGGCAGCGCGGATCGCCTCCATGTCGACGACGTTAGCGAGGTCCGCGACGTAGGGATTGATATAGTCGTAGCGCTTGACGAAGGCCGACTTGCGCGCCCGCTCATAGGGCATGCGCTTGATGCCCCTGAGATCGCTTTCGAGAAAGCCGTTGGCCGCCTTCTCCATCGCGCCGGTGATGTCGGTATCGGCCGGGCCGCCATTCGGCGGATTGTATTTGAAGCCGCCATCCTCGGGTGGATTGTGCGACGGCGTCACCACCACGCCATCGGCGAAGCCCGACGTGCGGCCCTTGTTGTAGGTGAGAATGGCATGCGAGATCACCGGCGTCGGCGTGTATCCGTCATGCGCGTCGATCATCACGGTGACGCCATTGGCGGCGAACACTTCCAGGGCGCTCGCCAGCGCCGGTTCGGCCAAAGCATGCGTATCGATGCCGAGGAACAGCGGGCCGTCGATGCCGGCACCGCGGCGGTAATCGCAGATCGCCTGGCTGATGGCGAGGATGTGGTTTTCGTTGAACGAAGTGTTGAAGGCGCTTCCGCGATGGCCGGAGGTGCCGAAGGCGACGCGCTGTGCGGCAACGGCCGGGTCCGGCTTGCCAGCGAAATACGCCGTCACCAGCCGCGGTACGTTGACCAGCATGGCCGGGGCGATTGTCTTGCCGGCGAGCGGACTGACCTCAGCGACCACGCGATTCTCCTTCACAGCCATGGACCCAGCCGACGGGTAAACCCGCCGACCGCAATCCTCATGGCATGTTTCGGAGCAAGAATCAGCCACCTTGCGTGGCTGTCGCCGAGCGCGTCAGAGATCGCGGGTCTGCTTGTCGGCCCACGCCAGCGCGACGGCAAAGACGATAAACATCAGCGTAACGCCGGCAGCCACCAGCATGCTGTCAAAAGGCATAGGTTCCCTCCATTTTTTACGGAGAGATTTCTAGCTTACGGGTTTCGGGAATCGTTTGAGGTGGATCAAAACCGACCGGGGCGGACCTATGCCGCGGCGAGCTGGTCCAGCCGTTCGACGCTGAGCAAGCGCACGCCGTCGGGGACCACCACCAGCACCTTTTCCTTGGCCAGCTTGGTGAGGGTGCGGCTGACGGTCTCGATGGTCAGGCCGAGATAGTCGGCGATATCCTGCCGGCTCATGGGCAGCGGCACGGTGACCGACGTGGCGCCGATCCGGCCGTAGCGAGTCTGCAGGTTGAGCAGGAAGGCGGCGACCTTCTCCTCCGCGGTCCTGCGGCCGAGCAGCAGCATCTGGTCCTGCGCCAGGCTAAGCTCGTGGCCGGCGAATTCATGCAACCGCCGCAGCAGATGCGGCTTGCCGTCCACGTAGGTGACGAAGGCCGGGCGGGCGAAACGGCAGACCTTGACCTGGGTCACGGCCTCGGCGGCCATGCCGTAACGGTCCATCAGAGCCAGACCGAGAAAATCTCCGGGCAAAGCGAAGCCGACGATCTGGCGGCGCCCGTCGGGCAGCGACTTGTAAAGCCGGACAATGCCCTCGGTTACGTTAAAAACGCTGCCGGCAAGCGCATCCTGATCGAACAGCATGGTCTTCGGGGCGAAGATCTTGACGTGGCTGATCTGGTCCAGTTCGTCCAGCTCTGCCGGATCCAGGGCACCGCATACGCTGAAAAGCCGCACCTTGCAGTCATCACAGCCATTCAGGCTGCGACCGTGCTTGCAATCCGGCTTGTCCAGTCCGGCGCAGGGCCCGACAGTGGTCATCACGTGGGTCCGCCCCTGGTTCACTCACTGCGGTAATCTAGCATAGTTTGACCTAGATCAAACGCCTCCGGCGTTGACGTAAATCAATGCCCGCACGGCTGCCGCCAACCAATTTTACTGGTTACCGGGAGCCGACGATGAACGAGCAATTCCATGCATATCCCGTCGATCGGGAGACCGCCAGGGCTGCCTATCCCTTGGTCTACCTGCATGACGCCAGCGTCTCGCTGCCGCTTTGGCTCCGATTTGCGCGCCGGATCAGCCGGACCTCACCCGCCAAGGCCGGCCTGATCGTCATCCGGGATTGCCGCGACATCATCCACGCGCTGTTCAGCTACCGGGTCGGCGTCGACCTGCACATGCGAAAACGTCTGTCTGTGGATCATCTGATCGTCGCGCACACGCCCGGGTCGCAGATCGAGGATGCGGTCGTCGCCAGCACCAGCACGCTCGCGGCAGCCCTTGGCTGCGACAGCACCACCATCGAGCAGCCGTTTCATCCGCGGCTCGCCGGATCGCCGAAATGCCCGACAGCCGAACTGCTCCGTTCCAGCCCCGGCGGCGCGGTCATCCCGCTGCGCCGCTGACCGCTGCCAACCGCCAAGGTGCCGGTCAGGCGCCTTCGTCCAGCGCCACCAGCTCGCGCTTCTTGCGGAACGCTGGCAGCAGCGGGCCGACCAGCAACAGCAATGCCAGCGCCAGGCATGCGGCAGAGATCGGGCGCTCGACGAAGGTCATCAGATCGCCCTGCGACAGGATCAGCGACTTGCGCAGGTTGTTCTCCAGCAGCGGGCCCAGCACGAAGGCCAGCACCAGCGGCGCCGGCTCGTAGCCGAACTTGCGCATGAAATAGCCGATCACGCCGAAGCCGACCATGACGTAGACGTCGAACACATTGTTGCTGCTGCAATACACGCCGATGATGGTGAACAGGATGATCGGCGGGAACAGCACGTTGTAAGGCAGCTTCAGAAGCTGCACCCACATCCCGATCAGCGGCAGGTTGAGCACCAGCAGCATCACGTTGCCGATATACATGCTGGCGACGATGCCCCAGAACAGGCCGGGATTTTGCGTGATCAGCAACGGCCCCGGCTGCAGCCCGTGAATGACGAAGGCGCCGAGCAGCAGCGCCATCACCACGTTGGGCGGAATGCCCAAAGTCATCAGCGGAATGAAGGCGCCGCCGGCCGCGGCATTGTTGGCCGCCTCGGGTCCGGCGACGCCCTCGATGGCGCCGCGCCCGAAACGCTCCGGCGTCTTCGACAGCCGCTTCTCCAGCGCATAGGAGGCGAACGACGCCACCACCGCGCCGCCGCCGGGCAGGATACCCAGAAAGAATCCGAGCAGCGTGCCGCGCGAGATCGGGCCCGCGCTGGCTTTCCAGTCCTCCTTGTTGGGCAGCAATTGCGTGATCTTCGCATTGATGATGTCGCGCTTGATCACCTGCTCGGTGTTGAGCAGAACCTCGGCGAGGCCGAACAGGCCCATCACCACCGGCACCAGGCCGATGCCGTCGATCAGTTCGAGCCGCCCGAAGGTCAGCCGCGGCTGCGCGGTGATACCGTCGAGCCCGATCAGCCCGAGCACGATGCCGATGCAGGCCATCAACAGGGCCTTGGCCATCGAGCCCTGCGTGAGGAAAGTCAGCACCACCAGGCCGAGCACCATCAGGCTGGCATATTCGGCGGGACCGAAGGCGATGGCGACGGAGGCCAGCGACGGCGCCACCAGCATCAGCGCCACCAGAGAAAAGGTGCCGGCGATGAACGAGCCCAGCGCGGAGATGCCGAGCGCGGGGCCGGCCCTGCCCTGCTTGGCCATCTGGTGGCCGTCGATGCAGGTCACGACCGATGCCGCCTCGCCGGGAATGTTGACCAGGATCGAGGTCGTGGAGCCGCCATACATCGAGCCGTAATAGATGCCGGCCATCATGATGATGCCGGACTCCGGCGTGCCCGACAAAGTGATCGGCAACAGCAGCGACATCGCCGAGATCGGCCCGATGCCCGGCAGCACACCGACCAGCGTGCCGATGAACACGCCGATGAAACAGTACAGGACATTGATCGGCTGCAACGCGACACCGAAGCCCTGCATCACATTGTAGATGACGTCCATGAGATGTCCGGTCAGCCGATTTCAAGGATGCCCGAAGGCAGCTGGATGAGCAGTCCATGCTTCAGCACCCACCAGACGCCGAGCGGCGCCAGCACCGCCAGTGGGATAGCCAGCGTCCAGCGTACCGGATCGATGGCCCGCAGCAACAGCAGCATCAGCGGAATGGAGGAGATCAGGAAGCCGAGTTGATCGAGCGCGACGGAATAGGCGATCAGCGCGGCGATGATGACCACCGGCTTGGTCCAGCGCGCCCCCTCCCAGCGCGAGCCGAAGGTCGGCCCGCCTTCGGTGATCGCAGCCACGATGATCGAACCCGCGAACAGGCACATCAGGATGCCGGTGTAGAACAGCACGTAGCCGGAGCCGGGATCGTTGATGGTGCCCAGCTTCAGCTTGAGACCCGAGCGGATCACGAACAGGCCGAGCGCAAGACCGATCGCGCCGGTCCACAATTCGGAATTGTTGAGGCGAAAGCGCGGACGGGCGGGACGGGTCATGAATTGCCTTTGATCGGATCATTTGTCATCGGCTACTCGCCACCAACTCCATGTCGTCCCCGCGAAAGCGGGGACCCATACACTCTGTCGTCTCAGCTGAGAGCTGGCTGACGGCAACCGATCGTCATTCAATCGAGAGGACGGAGGTTATGGGTCCCCGCTTTCGCGGGGACGACATGAGCGTGTTGCGCAGGCCTGCAGCTCAGTTCGTCTTCTTCCCCAGTCCGATGCCCTCGATCACCTTGCGCTCGGACGCGGTCACCTCGCCCACAAATTTCTTGTAGTCCTCGGTGTTCTTGTAGTTCGGCACCATGTCGTATTTGGCCAGCGTGGCGATCACCGCGGGGTCCTCGATCGCCTTCTTGAAGGCGTCGTGCAGCTTCGCGACGATCTTGGGGTCCATGCCCTTGGGACCGGCGATGCCGAACGGCGAATCGTAGACCATGGGATAGCCGAGTTCCTTCAGCGTCGGCACGTCCGGAAAGTTCGGCGAGCGCTTGTCGGTCCAGACCATCAGCAGCCGCAGCTTGCCGGCGTCCACCAGCGGCCGCCAGCCGGTGGAATCCGCCTGCAACATGGTGTGATTGCCGAGCACCGCGGCGTTGGTCTCGGCGCCGCCCTTGAACGGCACCTGGGTCAGCTTGATGCCGGCCATGGCCGAGATCTGCTCCATGCCGACATGCAGCGAGGTACCGGTGCCGGGCGTGGCATAGGTCACCTTGCCGGGATTGGCCTTGGCGAAATCGACGACATCCTTCCAGGTCTTGAACTGAGACTCCGAATTGGTGGTGACGCCAAACGTGTAGCCGGTGAGATGGATGATGTAGCTGAAGTCCTTGTCGGGATTCCACGACACCTCCTGCATCAGCGGCAGGCGAAACACCGTGATCGGAATCTGCGAGATAGTGTAGCCGTCGGGTTTTGATGCTGCCGCCATGGTCGCCGGCCCGACGGTGCCGCCGCCACCGCCCTTGTTGTCGACGGCGATCGGCTGACCGAGATGTTTCGACGCTGCATCCGCAATGGCGCGCATCGAGATGTCGGTGGAGCCGCCCGCCGGCCATGGCACGATCAAGGTGATCGGCTTGGTCGGATAGTCCTGCGCCATGGCGCCGGCGCTGAACAAGGCAACGCCCGCAACGAGCGCCATGGCAAAGTGATTGCGCTGCAACATCAAAAATCCTCCCCGTGCGGTCCATGATCACGCCCGGACCTGCGTTATTATTTTGCGATTCAGCCTTGGGGCAATCAACGACTATTTTGCACGGCACCACAATGCGTTGCGACGTGTGTGCGACATTACGTCCGTTTCTGCGATCGGTTGATGTGCGGATATTCCGCGGCCAAAAATATTCGCGGCCGATGTCGGATCGGGGCCCGCTCACCCGTCCTGGGCAGGAAGCCATTCAGGAGAACTGCTTATGACCCAGATGATTTTCGTCAACCTGCCCGTGACCGACCTGCCCCGCGCCACCGCGTTCTACGAGGCGATCGGCGCGAAGAAGAACGAGATGTTCTGCGACGGCACCGCGTCCTGCATGGTGTTCTCGGACACCATTCACGTGATGCTGCTGACCCACGACAAATTCCGCCAGTTCACGCCGAAGACAATCGCCGACGCGAAGACCTCGAGCGAGGTGCTGATCTGCATCTCGGCCGCCAGCCGCGACGCCGTCGATGCCATGGTCGGCAACGCGAAAAATGCCGGCGGCGGTGTCGATCCCTGCCCGAAACAGGATCACGGCTGCATGTATGGCCGCAGCTTCGAGGATCCGGATGGCCACATTTGGGAAGTGATGTGGATGGACGTGGCGGCCTTCAGCGCGGCGCGACCCGCCGCCGCCAACGCCTGATCGGGGAGGACCGCATGTCGAAGATCGCTCCCTGCCTGTGGTTCGCACGTGACGCCGAAGAGGCCGCGAACTTCTACGTCTCGCTGCTGCCGGATTCGCGGATCGACCGGGTCCAGCGCAGCCCCATCGACAACCCCTCCGGCAAGGCGGGCGACGTGCTCGTGGTCGCCTTCACCCTCGCAGGCCAGAGCTTCATCGGACTGAATGGCGGCCAGGCGGTGCCCTATACCAACGCCGTGTCGTTCACCATCAATTGCGACGATCAGGCTGAGGTCGACCGTCTCTGGGACGCCCTGACCGCCGACGGCGGCAAACCGGTGCAATGCGGCTGGCTCAACGATCGCTGGGGTGTTCCTTGGCAGATCGTGCCGAAAGGCTTCACCGAAATGCTCGCCGACAACAACGGCGAGGGCGCGAAGCGCGCCATGACCGCGATGATGGTCATGGTCAAGCTCGACCTGGCGGCGCTGAAAAAGGCCTATGACGGCGGCTAGACGTCCGGCTTAAGTGCCTGATCGGGCGGCAATACCCACCCGGCTGCGAAATCGGCGGCGAAGCTGCGGGAACGTCGATTTCCAGCCCGGCTTTGCTTGACATCGAGTCGTCCGACTTCTTATATGCCGCGCGTTCGCAAGGGTGGTTTTGGCCCCTGCAGACACCGTGGCGAGGTAGCTCAGCTGGTTAGAGCACGGGAATCATAATCCTGGGGTCGGGGGTTCGAGTCCCTCTCTCGCTACCATTTGATATCCTTGAAGAAAGACATGTTTAAGCCCTCATTTTTTGGGGCTTTTTGCTGCCAAAAAACAGGCCTGTACCCGCTTTTGTACCCGCCAGGCTGCACGTCTTCCCATCGACAGCCGTGTTGCCCTCCGCGGCCGGCGGCGTAGGATGCCGGCATGAGCCAAATCGATCGAGCGCCTGGCGAAACCGACGAGCAATATTTCGAGTCCGTCGAGATGTACGGACGCCTCGCTGCCAAGGATTTCCCCTTCATCGCCGACCGGTCGCCCGGCGAGACGGACGCCGAATATGCCGTGCGCCGCGAGCACTGGCGCCGCGTCGTCGCCGGCGAGCCGCTTCAGGCCGACGCCGATCCGTTGCGATCGCAACAGGACGCCGCTGGCTGACGGCCCAATTTGGCACCAGGCCGTTGCCAAATTTGAATCACTTCGGACTCGACTCTTAGTTCTGTTTTTGTTCTCATGTCGCTTAGCATAAGAGCGCCGGTTTGGCCGAGATTTGCCTCCACGCTCATATAATAAATTCGGTTGGACCGCAGGGCTCACCGTAATTGTGAAAATTCCATGGCAAACAGACGGCCAGCCGACTGGCGATTCCCGACCGACAAGCAGGCCCCGCGCCGAGGAGACGGCCAGGCGCATGCGCGAGAACGCCGCCGATGTAAGTTTCTTGGGTCACAACGCAGATCCTGACCCAAGAACCTTACATCCGGCGCCCGGCCCCGCCGATCCGATGCCGGACGCCTATTGGGATGCCGTCCTGTCCGACCCGAGGGCCGCAGCCAGGCCGGGCGTCCACATCGGCAACCGGCGCCTGTCGGAGATCCCGCGGCCGCTCCTGCGGGTGTCCTGCCGGAAGTGCGATCGCGTCGTCGAGATCCAGACCCCGGACGCGCAGCGCCTCTACGGCCAGCACGCGATCTGGAAGGACGTCGGTCGGTGCATGCTGGAGGCCAACTGCACCGCCCGGACGGGATCCAGGGACGACGACGGGTGCTGGCCGAACTTTGACAAGTAGCCCCTTCGCCTGCGTGCAATCCTCGGTATAGTACCTCCGGCTGGGGGACCGACGATGGACGAGAAGAAGCTGCCGCACGCCGTGCTGCGCGAGAACAAGCTGTACGTCGAGGGTCAGAAGGGCGCCTACGTCCGGGGCATGACGCGGTCGCTGGCGCTGGAAGTCCGCGATCTGACATACCATCGCGGCTACACTGTCATCGACGGAAAGGGCACCGTATCCGGCCGCATCAGCGGCACCGCCGAGATCGGCCGCGGCGACACGACCCAGGTGGCAGGATCCAACTTCCGAGCACACGAAATCCCGTTCAACGTCCGCCCCGTCCCCGCCGGTTCCGAGCATGAGTGGCGGCTGCACATCGGATTCCTGCCGTAAAACTGGGAGATATGTAGGCCCGGCGAAGGCGACAGTCTCTTCGTCGAGATCTACGTTACCCCAGAGGCCTTCGCCGACCTCGAAAGTGCCTACGTCTCAGCCCGGGAACTTTCCGACTTCCCGTTTTAGTCTGTTACTTTCACCGGACAATGACTGTGCTGCGGAGAGCACCTGCGACGAAGCCGAGCCAGCCGCATCAAAGCGTAGGACGGTTCTTGATCCATGAACGTATCTGCTCAACATCGTAGCAGATTATACCGTCTGCCGCTGCAAATCAGAACGGGTCAATACGCAGAATGCAATGGTTGCGCTGATCAGGAAGATGGCCATTGCTATGAGTGCAGCCGGGAGGCCCCACGCCGCCGCAATCGGACTGGTCACTGACTGGAGCACCGCAGTGCCGAGGAAGAATGACAGGTTGACCGCCGACAAGGCTTTGCCGGTACTCTCGACCGCGACGGCCTGCTGTGCCATCGCGTAGATCAGCGGCTGCACGCAAACTAGCAAGCCGATCGAAACCAGCACACCCGCGTCGAATGAGGCGGGTATGAAGGTGACACCGAACGCGTTCGCCAGTGGAAAACCGGGCGCCCCTAGAGCCATCACCATGAATAATCCGGCGGCCAGTAACTGCGTCGTTATCAGCAGCAGACGCCGCTGTCGGAGTCTACGATCCAGAATTCCCATTAGCGCCGGTGCAACGACCAACGATGCCGTAAACGCTGTCAACATATTTCCGGCCTCTTGCCGTGACAGTCCCTTGATATTCATCAACCAGGGGCCGGCCCACAGCCCGCGCAGTACGATCTGCACCGCCAGCGAGAGGAATGCGAGGACAATGATGCCGCGCAGCCTCCGCGACCCACCGAGGCGTAGCACCGTCGTCATCTCCGCAAGCAAGGATCGGCGCTTCGCTTGCAGCGTTCGCTCACAGGGCACGATCACCATCACCAGTCCCGCGACGACGGCGGCTCCGGTGCCGGCCAGCCAGTAGCCAGTGCGCCAGCCCCAGCGTTCCACAACGAAAGCGAGAGGACTCGCCGAGAGCAGCATCCCGGCATTTCCGAGCGACAGGATTAGCCCGGACCACAGCCCGAACTGCAGCGGCGATAACCGCTTAGCGGCGAGTGCCATCGGGCACATCAACATGCCCGATGTCGCCATCCCGAGCAGCACCTGCGCCACGAAGAAGCTCGCCGGCCCACGCGAGACGGCCGCGAGGCAAGCGCCGGCGATGGTGCCAGCGAATAGCGTCAGCGAAACGGAACGGATGCTGTAGCGATCCAATGCTACGCCGATCGGAATCTGGCATGCCGCGAAGGAAAAATGATAAGCCGCCGTGAGCGCCGCTAGTACTTGAGTTGTGGAACCGAAATCTATCGCTATCAGGTCAATCGCCACGGCCGGTGTGGTGCGTAGAAGATTAGAGAGGATATGCCCGCAAGTCAGGATCAACATTGCCGCTATCAGCGCAGCGTCGACGCGCGGAGTCATGGTGTCAAGACGGGGCTTGGCGGCAGGATCGACAGCGGTGTTCATGGATGCTCGGCTACGCTCTAAATAAGCGCACTGCAACTGCAGACTAGAGGGAAGCAGTTATAACCCACCGTAACATCGAGGCAGCGATGCCCCCGCGGCGGCAAAGTGCGGAGATTCTCGCTTAGCAGGGATAGGGAGGAAGAGGCATGTACTTTGTCTCCGAAGCTTTGGTATATCGGTTTTCCGCGCTTTTGCGACCGAGATGATATAAGCGGATGCACTGGGTTTCCCCGCTCTGGCCGTCCTTGGAAGCGTGAATTGCGAAGGGCATGGGCGAACCGCTCGGTGCTGCGTTTGCGGATACCTACCTGGCCGAGGGTACAAAAGTTCCGCAAGAGACACCACCTTTTCGAGCATGGGACAAGCGACTGCGTCAATGCCGACGGAGCCTGAGCGCCCGCCGGCTTGCGGATGAATGGCACGATGTTGAAGCGGCGTTTGGCGGCTTCGTCGACGTTATGCAGCACCGGCTTACGCTTGTGGCCAGAAGCGTGCATCCGACCGCAAGAATGAACCGAACCAGACTGGTCATTCCGAATTTCCAATCAAGCTAAAATCCGACGGAAGCCGGACGACGGCACGCAAGACGCGGGGGAGTTGGGGTATCCGTATCCGACGATAAGGCCCACGTAGGTGCTCTCGTCGAAGAGACATGTCATTTTGTCCGGGCAACCTTGGAATCGCGCTGCGCTTGCGCCGCGGTCGGCGGGCGTGCTGCGGCGACTAGGAAAGGGCGATCTGTAGTTTCAGGAGCAGTGCTTAATCACACCCGAGCATTTGCTCATCGGAACGAACAGTCGAGGCGAGAGGCCGTCACCCTCCGTCTCAACGATGGGCGTACATGCATAGGAGGGCAGTTCGTCGCGCGAGAGGCGGTCGAGTTTGCGGACGGGCCGGGGTTATGTATGGCGAGAACCGATGGTCGTTCACTTCGACGCCCGTCAGGTCGATTCAGACGCATGCCGCGGATACCGGTGCGAAGCGTTCGAACCTCTAACCATTTCCCGATTCGGCGCGTGCGAGAAAATGGAGATGGCCGGCGACCTCGTCGAAATCCGAAAGATCGAAGTGGGTTGGCGTGCCGTTGCCGGCGTCAGGATCTCCCGCTGCACTATTCGGGCGTGCTATCTGGCTTGCGAAATTTAGGCGTCGCAGTTTCATCGTAACCGCTGCGGCTGCTGTAGAACATCAGGGCCATCAAACCGCAGCCAATGACCAGCGAGAAGATCGTGCCAAGCCAAAGGGCGATCCAGCCGTGGATCGACATGGTAACCCCTTCGGCGGAGGTCCACGCCATCATCGACCAAACGATGGCAAACAGCAGCATTCCGAATAGAACCATGATAAGCAGGGTCTGGGGAATATCAAGTCCGGCCCTTGGGGTAGGACGGTTGGCCTGGCCATTCATATTTTGTTCCTAACTTTGTTGTCGTCTGTAGGGCGTATGCGAGAACCGGGCGTGTCCTCGGAGCACCGGTGGCGATCCGAGTCTGGGAAACGCGGATGCAAGTCAGCCGATACACCGGTCGACCAGCGGGCGCTCTTCGACGATGTCGACGGGAATGCTCCGAATGTCGATGACGAAATCGCGGTCAGGCGTGCCGAGCCTCTCCCGTAGGGTCTGAAGCTCGACTGCAGCGAGGGCGGCGGCAGCGTCGACCCACTCGGCCCAAGCCTCCGTCGAATCCAGCGATACAACCACTCCGTCGGCGAGGCGATTTGCAGTGACGATGCGGTTCACCATGGCAATCTCCTCCGCTCACGCTGCCTGCTGCGTCGCCGCCCAGCCCAGCTCCGCGCCGACCGAGACGAGAGCATCGACCAGCTCGCGCATGTGCGCCTGCGTGTGGAACGGGGTCGGTGTGATCCGCAGCCGTTCCTGGCCGCGCGCCACGGTCGGATAGTTGATCGGCTGGACATAGATGCCGTGCCGCGCGAGCAAAGTCTTGCCGACGCGTCGGCACAGATGCGCGTCGCCGACAATGACCGGCAGAATGTGGCTCGGCGTGTCGAGCACCGGCAGGCCGGCGTCGCGCAGCATCGACTTGAGCCGTGCGACATTCGCGGCCTGCCATGCGCGCGCTTCCGGATGCACCTTCACATGCCGGATAGCCGCCGTGGCACCGGCGGCGAGGTGCGGACAAAGCGACGTCGTGAAGATGAAGCTGTCGGCGAGGCTGCGGATGACATCGATCAGCAGCGCGGAGCCGGCGACGTAGCCGCCCATCACGCCAAAGGCCTTGGCGAGCGTCCCCTCGATCAGCGTCAACCGGTGGGCGATGCCCTCGCGCTCGGCGATGCCGCCGCCGCGGGGGCCGTAGAGGCCGACGGCATGGACCTCGTCGAGATAGGTCATCGCTCCGTGCCTTTCTGCGACGTCGCAGATCGCGGCAATGGGCGCGATATCCCCGTCCATGCTGTAGACGCTCTCGAAGGCGACGATCTTCGGCCGCGTCGGATCGATGCCGCTCATCAACTCGTCGAGGTGCGCGACGTCGTTATGGCGGAAGATGAAGCGCTCTGCGCCCGAGCGGCGGATGCCTTCAATCATCGAATTGTGGTTGCCGGCATCGGAAAAGATGGCGCAGTCCGGCAGTTGCCGGCCCAGCGTGCCGAGGGCGGCGAGGTTCGAGATCCAGCCCGACGTGAAGATCAGCGCCGCTTCCTTGCCGTGGAGATCGGCAAGCTCGGCTTCGAGCGCGACATGCTGGCGGTTGGTACCGGAGATGTTGCGCGTCCCGCCGGTGCCTGCTCCGGACAGGTCTATGGCCTCGTGCATGGCGGCCAGTACGTCCGGGTGCTGCCCCATGCCGAGATAGTCGTTGCTGCACCACACCGTGACCCGCTCCGCCCCGCCCTCGGGGCGGTGCCAGAGAGCGGTCGGAAACTCGCCGGCGATCCGCTCCAGTTCGGCGAATGTCCGATAGCGGCCGTCCCGCTGCATGGCGGCGATGAGATCCCGAAACTTCGCATTGAAATCCATCTGTCTCTACTCCGTGTGCGCCGTGCCGGACGGCGATCTCATCCCAGCAGAACGAGGCCATACATTCGGAGACTTATCTAACCTATTATCCATACACTTCAAGAAAATTCCAGTCCGCAGCGGCCCCCATCACCAAGCTGTGTATGGTTCTGGCCGTGGGCGAAGGCACGCGCTGTCGGGCCCGGATTTAGCAATTTTCTGGGAATTTGTAGCCAAGTCAGCCGTTTTCTGCCGAGCCGGGGGCGACCCGGGCCGCCGCTGGGACAAATTATCAACACCAACCATAAGCTTGATAAGCATATACAAATCGAAGAAGTGTCTTCTTACTGAACGGAATTGGCCATGCATTGACCGGCGTGGCGCCGTCGAAGCTCCAGCCATCCGAGCGCTCTCGGTTCAAAGGATAGTCTTCCGAACGGACGGGATGCGTACCGGTCCGGGCGGCGAATGCAAGGGGCGCCGGCCTGGCCGCCGAGCATATGGCGTTGGTCGCGCGGCCTCTCTATTCCATGCCGCCGGACCATGGAAGTGCGATCGTGCGCACGATCCTCGAGGACGAGTTCCTGACGACTTCCTGGCGCTACGAACTTGAAGCAACACGCCTCGCGATCGCTTCGAAGCGCCGGCAGCTGTCGGCCGAGTTCCGCGCGGTCACGGGCCAAAGGGATTTCGATTACCTCGACCGAGGGACAGGCATGTTCACGCTGCTGAGGTTGTCCGGACCGCAGATCGAAAGCCTCCCGCGGGATCACGGCGTCTATATCGTCGAGGACGGCCGCATCAATATCGCCGGGCTTCGTTCGACCCGCACGACAGACTTCGTGCAGTTGGTGCTGGGCGCCATGGCAATCAGCCCTTGAACCGGGCTGCGTTGCCGGCGAGCGGTGGCGATTCCTTGCACAACGTTGATGGTACCCAGTTTACCCGCCTAGCGTCGAAGCGGCCTCACACCATCGGCCAGACCGACAGGTTTTGTTCCCTGCATTTGCAACCAATGCAGTTTCAGTCACCACGTAGGTTACAGGCCTATGCGTTGCTCTTCGGCCACTCAGGGTCTGACGGCTGCTCCGCGAAGCATCGAAAGGAGGGCGATCCACCTGACGGTGCGGCCGGCCTAGCTGCCACAATCGGCTCTTCTCTATCAAAGCCATACGTGATACGTATAATGTATGTCGATCGACCATACAATAGAGAGGGTTTGACATGTGGCGACCGCGGCTGATCGAAAGCGCCCGCATGAAATATCTCGGTATTGTCGAAGCGCTTGAGGTCGACATCAGATCAGGCCGCGTGTCTCGAGGCGAGAGACTACCGGCGCAGCGAGCCATCGCCGAAGCACTTGGTGTGGATTTGACCACAGTGACCAGAGCCTTCAACGAAGCGCGTCGCCGCGGCCTCGTCGAGGCGCAGGCCGGGCGAGGAACCTTTATCAGCGAGACGTTTGACGGAGGCGAGCCTGCTGCGCCAGCGCACCCGCTGATTGATCTCAGCATGAATATTCCGCCACAACCCGCGGAGGTGGATTTCCGGAAGATCTTTCCGCAGGGGATCGCTGCTATCCTCGGCAGCCCGCGCGGACTGCTGAGCCTGCACTATCAGGAAAGCAATGGTGCGGAGCCTGATCGCCATGCCGGCGCCGCCTGGCTGGCGCCGCGGCTCAATAGCGCGCCCCCCGATCGAATCGTCGTCACAGGAGGCGCCCAGAGCGCGCTCTTCTCCATCTGCGACCTTCTATTCGGTCGGGGCGATGTAATCCTTGCCGGGGCGATGACCTATCCAGGGCTCAAGGCGGTCGCCGCGCAGAAGGGGGTCGTTCTCGAACCTCTCGCTATGGACGAGCAAGGGATACTCCCGGACGCGGTTGAAAAGGCTTGTCGCGAGAAATCGCCCAAGGCGCTCTATGTGATTCCCACCATCGACAATCCGACGACGGCGACCATGCCGGAGGAGCGGCGGCGCAAAATTGCGGCGATCGCGCAAAAGCACGGCCTCGCCATCATCGAGGACGATCCCTACGCCCCGCTTCGACCGGAGCGGATCGTCGCGATGGCGGAACTGGCCGGCGACATCACCTGGCACATTGCTACGCTCTCGAAATGCGCCACGCCGGCGCTGCGCGTCGCCTATGTGGTCGCGCCAAGTGCAGGGATGGCACGTCGGTTGGCGGGTGTGCTGCGCGCGACGATCCTCATGGCGCCGCCGCTGATGTCGGCTCTGGCCTCCCGCTGGATCGCTGATGGGACGCTTGAGGAGATTGCAAAGTCCATCAGCATCGAGAATGCCGCGCGCCAAAAGCTTGCCGCGTCGATTTTGCGCAACGCCAGCTTCACGGCGGATCCGCACGGCCATCATCTCTGGTTGTCCTTGCCCGGCCATTGGCGTGCGGGAGACTTCGCCGAGCACGCTGACCGTGTCGGAGTGTCAATCGTGCCAAGCTCGGCCTTTGCCGTTGCCGTGCATCCCATCGAGGCCGTCCGGATCTCGCTGGGCGTCGCGCCGGATCGGGGCGATCTTGAGGACGGCCTGACCCAACTCGCAAGCCTGATGTCGCAGCCGTCGCTGGCCACACGCGCTGTCGTCTAGTTCTCGAAGGATTGATCGTGATGTCCAACACCATCAAAGCCGCCGTGAGAAGCCTGCCGTTCTCGGCGTGGTTTCATCTTAGAGCGCGACGCACTTATGTGTGTGGATCGGCTCCGAAGTTTGGCTCTGACGCATATGTGGAACGGCCCGGTTGGCAAGGTATTTCACCACGTCATTCCCCGTCGGACGGTGCAGTCATATGTCCGGCCTGTTGCGCGGTCATCGACCGCTGGCCACGATGAGATCCGCGATGCTGATCGCCTAATCAATTTCACGCGCTCGAAAGCGCACTGCGTCAGACGGTCTGGTCGGCGTCGAGATTCGTCCCTCGGGTTCATCACGTGTTGGGCACCTTGCCGCTCTATTCCGGCACCGGGATGCCAGAATGCCTATGTTCTATGCTCGTGCCATGATTGCTGGCGCCTGGTAGGTGCCACCCTTGACAAGAAGGGCCCAGATCGTGCGCGCCATCTTATTAGCCAGTGCTACGGCTGCGACCTTGTAGGGCCGGCGCGCCATCAAGGATACCACCCAGGCCGGCAGCTTCACGCCACGACGTGCCTGCTTCAGAATCGACGTTGCGCCGACTATCAGTAGTGTTCGCAACTGCTTGTTGCCTTGCTTCGATATCCTGCCAAGCCGCTCTTTGCCGCCGCTGGAGTTGGCTCTCGGCGTGATCCCAATCCAGGCCGCCAGATCGCGCCCCGTTCGAAAGGCTCCCGGATCCTGGATCGTTGCCCGGACCGTCGCGGCAATGATAGGACCGACGCCGGGGATGGTGGTGAGCTGTCGAGCGGCTTCGTCATTCTTCACCGTCACCATGATCTTTGCATCGAGCGCTTCGATACGAACCGTCAGACCCTCGATCTGCTCGGCCATCTCGAGGAGTGCCGCTCGAGCTGCTGATGGAAGGCGGGCATCGTCGCCGTCGCGGAGAATGGCGACGAATTTGGCGATGCTGGTCATTCCGGTTGCGGCTACGATGCCTAACTCGGCCATGTGAGCGCGCATCGCGTTCGCCGTCTGGCTCCGCTGACCCACAAACAGCTCCCGTGTCTTTAGGACCATTCCCGCCGCTTGCTCTTCCGGCGATTTGATCGGCACGAAGCGCATAGTCGGTCGCGTCACCGCCTCGCATATCGCCTCGGCGTCGGCGGCGTCTGTCTTGTTGCGTTTGACATAAGCCTTCACGTAGGCCGGCGGCATCATCCTGACTTGGAAACAACAGGGCGGAGGCCTGGGCGAGAAACCCCTGCTTGGTCGCATCGTTGACCTCCCCGATGAGCCGAACGTCTTCGCCATCGATTTGGGGCTCAAGATGCCTATTGAAGTAAGCGATTTCGTCGCGCGGCGTCTTTGCAGCTATGCAGAGCGGCATGTAGGCGGCGCGTGCGATGCGAATGGCTTTTTCGGGCCCCTTCTCGGCGGTCAGGCGACCGAGAAAAGCCAAGTACGATCCTTTGCCATACGATGGCCGAAACAGGTTGATCGGCAGCCCGTGGTGGACCGTGCCACACCAATTCGCGTCAGGGAGTGGCAAGCGCTGATTGTCGGAAATCGAAACGAAGCTGGCTTCCGGAAATTTCCGGATTACATGCGGTAACCCCGGCAAGTCGAGCCGACCGTGCATGGTCGTGAGGAACGGAACACCCAATTGACTCAGCAGAGGCAGATGAAGCCAGTCGATGTGGGCATGTATAACGTCGAAATCCTTTGCCTGCTTCGAAATTGCTTCAAGCAAAAGAGCCGTGGCGGCCATCGGGTCAGTACGCTGCTGACCGAGGCGCAGCCCGCTAGGCCACACCGGGTGAAGGCGACCCCGTGTTCGCAAATCGCCACTCGCAAACAGCGTGACCGCGTGTCCCAGCTCGACCAATTCATCAACCAGCCAGGCGATCACTCGCTCCGTGCCGCCGTAGAGCTTGGGAGGCACACTCTCGGCTAGAGGAGAAAGTTGGGCAATACGCATGAAGACCCTGCAGAATGAACGAAGCTTATCTTACGTGCGAAAAGGCGAGCAACGTACGGTTAGGTTCCGCGCTACCAGTTTCCTATCCGGCTCAATCCACTTCGCCATTCGTCTCGGAAAGCCTGTCGAAGCTGGCGACGCTGTCCAGCGCCACCGGCCGTCTTTCCAACCGGCCGGTGACAGACACCGCACCTGGCGTCGTCGCGCAACCGCTCGCGCGGAAAACAGTTGATCGCATCGCGGTCTAACACAACGTGATTGCAGCGCCCTTCAGGGCGTTGGTGAATCTCGCTGACTGAAGGATTGTGGCCGTCCGTCCGCGAACCCTTCCGTGTCCGGATATGGCTGCTGATGGCGGCGCATTTTCCGCCGCTTCCACTGCACATCATGAATCGCGCCAGCCCCGCGTTGCTCGGCCTCGGTCAATGGAAAGGTGAGAAGGAAAGAGTGTCCTTTGGCGGCGCAGGAAGTATGAACGCGGCCGCCCAAACTGCTGGCCAACTCATCGACGATCCTGAGCCCTCGACCGCGCCGGACGGGTTCAGGTATTGATCCATTGTCGAATAGACTGCACTTAACGACGTTGCCTGCAAGCGTCAACTCCACTCGCAATTCTGGATGTCTATCGTCGAATTGTGCATGTCGTGCCACGTTGGTCAGTAGCTCGGATACAATCAGCCCAAGCTTCCAGCAACGTTCTCCTTCAAGCTGCAGATCATCCATTGAAAGCAAGACACGTATCGCCAAGCGGTCCAGCCGGTATTTCGCTACGGAAACGCAAAGTCGCTGGAGGTACCTCGCGGCATCGGTGAGGCGCCCCTGATCCGGCATGCGCAGCGCCCGATGAACATCGGCGCATTGATGCAGCAAGTCTACGACCTCAAGCAACGCGGCCTTGACCGCCACGCTCTCCGACAGCACAGCTTTGGCTGAGACCTTGCATATGACGGAAGTCAGCTCGTTTTTCACTCTGTGGTTCAACTCGCGAAGAAGCAACGATCCATCGGAATTCGGTAACCGTAGGATGTTTTTTGTCATTTCTTACACCGCGATTCTCTCTGGCCAAAGGTGGGCCGCGTGGCCAGGGTGAGCATTACCGCCGCTGACCGCGTGACTTGCTGGAGCCCTGTTCCGCGCCTCGCTAACTGCATCAGCCGGCGGAAAGATGCGGCCGTATATCGCGCGGGCCTCTTGGGTTAGGCGGACTCGCCCGCACTCGGACCTTGGGACAAATCGGATAATCTCGCCCATATTCGCTCCACATTGGTTAGAGAAGGAGACGCATTTCTTTCGCAGTTGGGCTGTAATGCCACCATCAAGTCATGGCCGCCCACTCGCCCTCAGCATTGGCAGCCGATCGGGCTCTTGCTTTGGCCGCATCGACAGGCGAGGCTTTCTCAGCTTACCGCTGGTGGTTGTCGGCAAAGCGCCCTGAGCTGACCCGCAACCGCCCAATTCTTCGTGGTTTGAGCAGCGCGAAGCAAAGGCAATCGTGCTTCTATCGCAAGTTCCGGGGGATCGAACTCATCAAAGGCCATCTTGATCATTCGTGGCCTGGTCCTACATTGACAGCTGTCATCTACGTTCGAAATATTTTCGGACTTGCGACCAACGAATCGAGACACTCTTGATGATGGAAACGTGTCGAGCGACGAGAATGCGGCTGCACGGCCCGCCAGCGCAGAACGGCTGGGCTCCCGTCGACGCTCCGTTACTGAAGAGGCCTCGTGGGTTGGTGATCTGGAACCTGCTCCTCGCATGCGAGTTACGTCTCCCACATCGGAGATCCATCATGGCAATAGCGAGCTACGAGGTTGTCGGCTCCGGCGGTGTCTGGCGCGTCAAACACGATGGCGAGCCTGCGGGCAGCTACCAAACCAAGGAATTAGCCTTCGAGGCAGCCGTTGCTGCGGCGTCATTGGCAATTCGGGAGGGGTACGCGGTCCAGCCTTCAGTACCCGGGACCCGCATTGAATTCTAACCGGCACGCTGAGCCAGGCGGCGGGCGTGAGCCGGGCGAAGAGGGGATCGACGTCGCCCCTCATGTCCGTATTTGCGGAACCAACTCAAGTTAATCCATCGCGATCTTGACAACTGTCAACGCTCCACATGTTTACTACCACTATCAAATCCACATCATAATGCGCTTCGCAGTCCCCGCCGATAGCGAGATTGGTCTGAATACTCAGCTACTCAGGAGAGAGGCATGATCAAGCTCACCTGCGTAGTCCCAATCCAATCGCGATTTTCGGTAGCATTAGCGTGACCGACATCGTCATGGACGAATTACTGGTTCTGATCTCAAGAGCTCCGACTGGCCTTCCCGAAAACCGGCGATAGCGGCCGGACAAGGCGTCGACAGTGCGCGGTCCGCCAGTTCGGCGCCCGAGCGAGATTGAAGAACGAAGCTACCTCCCGGCTTCGCGAGGCACCGAAGCTGCGCGGCGTGTGCATGGAAAGCGATGGTGATATCATGAACGGACTCCGCTTCTCGTTTTGGCCTGTGGTGGTTTTGACCTCCGCCATTTTGTCTTCGTGGACGGTCCATGGGGCCGCACAGGAAGTTGCCCTTACACCTCTGGAGCTCAAGGAAGTCGCAAAGGGTTATCGCGCCGACGCGCTCAAACTAAGAACGGTAGTCAACGACAAGGGCGAGAGGATCGGCAGAATCAGTGATTTCGTTTTTGGCGGGGATAACAACATCTACGTTGTGCTCGGCGTCGGCGATTTTACAGGACTTACCGGCCAACTCGTCGCGATTCCCTTCCATGCCCTCAAACTGGACGATCCCTCCAACAACATCGTATTGCCAGGAGCAAGCCGCGCCGCACTGGACAAACTTCCGGTTTTCGTCAGCGATCGGTGAATCTCCTCAAGCCTTATTGGTGAGGCGCCGATCGCTGCCGCGGATCAGCCAGTAGACAACGCCGAGTGCCAGGATTGCGGTTGCAAGCGCAAAGATCTGCGGCGCATCCGTTTCCTTTACATCCAGAATGATGACCTTGCGACAAATGGCAAGCAGCGCGATCATGACCACCGAGCGGATCTGCACCACATTTTCACGGCGCTCGGCGATCACCAGAAGCGATTTCTTGAATTCGAGGGCAATGATCACCGTAAAGATCATGCCAAATACGGCCTGAAAACTCGTGTAGTCGGACGGGTCGATATTTCCCGGTAGAATGAGACCGAAGACGATCTTCAGGGTCAGATTCCAGACGGCCACAACAACGATGATGGCAATCAACGCCGTGAGAATCGTGACGACGACGTGCTCGAAACGCTGATAAAGGGAAAGCAGTTTGAACTGCGCCCTGGCATTTCCTAGCTCTTGCTTGATCGACATTGAAGCCTCCGCATATTCAATATACCTGTCTAATGTCGATGCGTGTGTTCGATCATTCATGAGCTGGGGCTCTGTCGCCCAGAAGGCGACGAGGGAGCTGCAACAGCAAATGAGTCGCCAGCAAGGACACGAACATCATCAGCTTGAAATGGATCATCGGCGCCTTGACAGGTGTCATTGTCTGCGGCGTTGGCGCGGATTTGGCCGATCGGTCTAGTCACGGATTAAAATACCGGTTTGCTGGCCCTCTCGGTGCTGCAAACTGTGCTATCCTTGGCCGAAAACACGGCGGGCCCGGAACTTGACACCGTTTCTCGCGCGGACATTGACTCGGCCGAAGTCGTCTGCGGCGCGTCGATCGCATTCGATCTCCGGGTAAACACCCTCGATGGAGAACCGGAGGCGGAGACGCGAAGTCGTGTTGTTGCGGACGCCATTAGCGTTGCCGGAGCATTCCTTCTGGAACAACGGTCTGTGTCCCGCCGGCGTGATCGGCAGCATACGAACGGTGGCCGCTCAAAACACGAAACGTGAGTAGAAATTGAGCCTCGTCAATGCGCGGATCTTTCAATTTGCAAGATAGGATACGCGATGGCCCCCCGCCGTCGCTACCCTCCCAGAGCGTTCCTCCCTGACTTGGACCGCCGGCGACAGCCGCGCGGTCCTTTTTCTTGAAAACCAGGTTGCTGGGACAAAAGCGAAAGCAGGTTGGGAGACCGAGCAATACTGAACAGCGAACCGATAGCCAGAGCGGCATATTGCTGTGTGACCGCTCGGCCTCAAGCAGGCGCGGTGATCGAGAGCGCCTGTTCGAAGGAAGCATCATGAGCCAGGCTCAACCGCTATCGTCCATCATTCCGCTCGCGGCTATCGAACGTCCTGCATGTCCGGAGTGCCAGGCTCAGATGATGCTCGCCCGCATTGTGCCGGCATTTTCGGGCACCGACCTGCTCAGCTTTGAGTGCACCTGGTGCAATCACGTCCTGAAGAAGCTTGCCACGTGTGAGTCTGGCGCGACCTGGCTGTAGCGCTGACCATCATGCGCAGAACACAGGCAATCCTCGCCGCCGATCCATTCGCGCCAGATGCTCAGCGGCGACACCATGATCATGAGACCGAGGAACAGGCCAAGATACCCGAACGATTGCATCGCGCCGATAATTCCGATCAGCACCAACACAAATGATAGCCGCGCAGCGTCTCCGATCTGCGCCGCGGCGGTCACCGTCCCGCTCACGGTGGACCGCGCGATAAAGGCGTATCGTCTTGACAATCGTCATGTTGCGCCCGGCCAATCCGAGGTTGATCGTTCGGACGAGATATTCGAGGACCAAGGACATGCCGGCTGAACTGGCTGATCTCAATCGTATCGTGCTGAGTCTTGCCGGCTCCAGGGCATTTCCCGACGGCTCGTCACGCCATGGCTACAACTTCATTGCGCCGCTCGACTCCAGGGACGCATCGATCAGCTTCTCTGGAAAACGCATCGCAGCTGCTGCAGCATTCGGGGATTTTGGGAAGGCGAGGAGGATGAGGTCGGTCGCCTGGTCCACAAGCCGGGTAGCGCCGAGCACGCCCGCTGGGTGTTCAACTACAATCCCGATGAAAACGATGATGATAAGGCCGGTAACATGTTCGGCGCACATGCGTTTTTGCCGGGCGAGTATGTTTCCATCAGCGGGCACGACGACAAGCTGCACACGTTTCGCGTCGTGACGGTTGTCGTGCTGTCGGTGGCCCTGATCAGGTCCTTCAAAAGGGAAATCGAGGTGTGACGCTTGACTGCCGTCAACGACGGGTAGCGTTACGGCAGCAGGGTGCGCACATGGGCTGAAGGTGAAGTCGCCATGATCAAGGACGTGATGGTTCGGCTCGATGGGACGTCCGGGGATGATGTACGCCTAGCTGCGGTCAATCAGATCGCCGACATCTTCGAGAGCCATATCACCGGATTGTTCTTCAACGTCCTGTCGTCGATCGTTCCGGACGGGAGCGCTGGCATCGGTCAGGCCGGCGGGTTGCCGGATACCGCGAAACAGGCAGGCGACCTTGTTGAAGCAACGGTGTTCGAACGGCTAACGCAATTGCAACACCCGAGCAACCTGCGCCGGTTCGACGTGGCCGGCGACGGCGACATTTCCGACACAACCTTGCCTCTGGCGCGCGTCGTGGATGTGTTTGTGGCGCTTCGGCCGAACGGTCAATCCAACGAACCGCTAGGCTTGATCGAGAGCCTGCTTTTCGGAACGGGACGCCATCTGTTGCTAGTGCCGGACGATCAGAAGGTGATGGTGCCGTTCGAGAACGTCGTTGTGGCGTGGAATAGAAGCCGGGAATCGGCGCGCGCGCTCGCCGAGTCTCTGCCTTATCTGCGTCAAGCAAGCAAGGTTGGTATCCTTGTCATAGAAGGTGAGAGCAAGTCGGAGGCGGACCCGCTGAAGGGGAATGACGCTGTGCTTCATCTCCGCCACCACGGCATTAACGCGGTAAAATATCGCGCAATCGCCGAAGAAGACGAGGTTGGCGACGCGCTGATTGCGGAGTGCCGCAAGCTAAATGCAAACCTGCTGGTGATGGGTAGCTACGGCCACTCGCGTCTGCACGAATTATTGCCGGGCAGCACCACCGATCGGGTGCTGCATCGTTTGCCGCTCCCCTTGCTCATCGCGCACTAAAATGCCGACGCGCCTTGCTGCCGTTCCGCTCGCTTCCCGGTGGATCAAAGTGATGGCACCAACGCCATCATAGGCTGGATCGAACATCGTACTCACAGCGCAGAGTCAGCCGGGCGTCAAGGCCGGGGCTCGGCGTCGGCTCAGGCAACAAATTATCATGGCCTCAACGCGGCGGTACAGGCCACCAGGCTCGGGGTTCCCATCGCCGAATGCTATCCCTTCGCCCGGGCCTCAAAGGCATATGAGCGGCTCGCCGAGGGTCATGTGGTCGAAAAAATCATTCCTGCTGTGCGTGATGGCAGTATCTGATTGCGAGTGATCCGCAACCGGAACATCCGATCGCGAGTAGCGGGACGACCGAGTCAAGCCGCTCGGGAGGGCGAACGCGATCGAAGCCGGTCAGAAGGGATCCGCTGGCGATCAGGCGCACGAATGTTCTGTGATAAGCAAGGCTTACTGTCCTCGGACCTCCGTCCACAACGATCCTGGAACTTTCCAGCCAGAGCTAAGATAGCTCTTCTCCCGTCGTGAGACTGAGTTTGGGCAATTCTCAGAATGGATTCATAGCATTCGTCAAGCAAACTGCCGGGCATTTGGGTTATCCCTGCGCGCCACGTCGCCACCAGCCAAGTACGACTCTTGGCGATGCCATTTGTTCCAATATTTTTGGCCGGGTGGCGCTGAAAATCAGACTGGTCGTCTCTCTGGTCCGGTCCGACCCACAAAAATTCTATTGGGACGGAATCGCAATCAGATCGCTATTCTGACTTTCGGGACACGGCAGAAGCTCGGGTCGCGCGGCCCCATAGTGGCCCGGACCGAAAAGCCGAGCGTTGTTGACGGGCGTCAACGCATCAATTGCAACGTTGCAATAGATACAAGTCACCGCAAAAAAGCGGAACAAAGATTTCAACAAACCGGCAACCAGGTTGCGGATGGGAGCATGCGATGTCCGGCACCACATTCAAGCCAACCTCTGATGTTCGATCAAATCCGTCGCCACAGACTCTTGTTCAAAACTGGTGGCTATTCGCGATAAGGGGCGGTCTCGGCATCATCTTTGGATGCCTTGCCCTGATCTTCCCCGGCCCGACCATACTGTCGTTGGTAATGTTATTCTCGGCTTATATGCTGGTGGACGGTGTGTTCGCGATCATCTCGGCTGTACGGGCGATCCGCCGCAAGCAGGATCGCTGGGGATTGCTGATATTCGAAGGGCTGCTCAATGTTGTCGTCGGCATCGCCGCTGTTCTCTTGCCGGGCCTCACCGTGGTTGCGTTCGTCTGGCTGATTGCTGCATGGGCGATTATCTCGGGTGCGCTGATGACGGCCGCTGGCTTCAAACTGAATATCGATCATGGCCGGTGGTGGCTGGTGCTGGGCGGACTGCTGTCTCTTGCGTATGGCGCGCTCCTTATCATCGCGCCATTGATCGGCGCGGTCGTGCTCACCTGGTGGCTGGGAGCCTACGCCCTCGTTTTCGGCGTCGCGCTGCTGGTGTTCTCTTTCAAACTTCGATCGCGACAGCATATACTGAGCAATCCGACCGCGGTAGAAACAGCGGCTTCAAGTCGATGACTTCCGGGGCACCGGATCATCAAAGTCGCAAAGGCCCGCCCAACGGCCGGCCCTTGCAGGGCAGAGAAACGATCGCAGGCGCCGACGGCGATGACTCTCGAAACTTCCGATCGATACCTTTCCAGCGAGCGACCCACCAGCCTGAGTTGCGACAGCCAGTGTCGGCTTCCCGACCGAAAATCGACATCGCGGCGGGCTCGAAAACCAAACATCCCTGACCGAACCTAGTAACTATACCCTTTTAAGTTGTGTCGCCCGCAGTGCCGACTTTTAATGCGAACACTGGGGTGCCATGCGGCGAAAAGACAGTTTGGCGTTGCCAACACCGCAAGACAGGTATCCAATTCGTCCGGCATCGCGAACCTAAATCGGGACGCAATAATGCCGTGGACGGAGCCTCCTGCAAATTTGAACGAGTTGCGGCGTTGCATCCGCGATCTGGTCGCGCTCTCGACGCTCCCGGCTGGGTGGCAGAATTATGACATGCGCCAGATCGCCGACAGCATCGTCGCCGCACTGATCTCACTACTGGACGCCGATTTCGTTTTGATAGCACTTCCCGGCGAAGGCAATCAATTGACCAGCGAACTGGCCCGCAGCAAGCTGACGCCCCAAAGTCTCAAACATGTGCGCACGATGCTGCGGCGCAAAAGCGCGCTGCTCGGCAGCGAACAGGAATTTGTCTTTAGCGACGCAGCCGGCGGCGGCAATGTGCACGTGGCGACCACCCCAATTGGTTTCGGTGCCGATGCCACACTTGCTGCAGGCTGTTTTCGCGAGAGTTTTCCAACCAGAACAGAAAAGCTGCTGCTCAATACCGGGGCCAATCAGGCGGCGATCGCCTGCCGGCAGTGGCTGGGAGACGCCGAGAAACGAAGGTTCACGGCAATCGTGCATCGGACGACCGATTTCATTGGCATCGCGTCGCTTAACGGTCAGATGCAATATATTAATCCGGCAGGTCTTGAGTTGGTGGGACTCGATGCCCCCGACCACGCCTTGCGGCTTCACGTGCTGGATTTCGTCGCACCACAAAACCGCACCATGGTTCAGCGCAAGATCTGGCCGCGGGTGCTACGCATCGGGCGATGGAGGGGAGAGTTCGACCTCAGGCATTTTAAATCTGGAATGCCGATACCCTTCCTGGTCGATTGCTTCAGGATCGACGATCCGCGCACCGGAGAGCCGATGAACGTTGCAACCGTGAGCCGCGATCTCAGCGAACAGAAGAATTCAGAAGCCGCGTTGCGTAACTTAAATGAGAGCCTGGAACGCCGTGTGAAGGATCGAACCTTTGAATTGGCACACGCCAACGAAGGACTCCTCGCGGAGAGACTGGGTCGCGCCCAAGCCAATTTTCGCTTCCAGAAATTGCAGAATGATTTGTCGCGAGCAGCCCGCATCACGGCGGCCAGTCAGATGGCCGCTGCCCTTGCGCACGAAATAAGCCAGCCGCTCACGGCGGTCGTCAATTCAGTCAATGCGGCCAGACGGCTCCTTGCAAGTGGGGGGGCGGCGAATTCCCTCACCGCGCAAGACATCACCGAAGAGGCCGCCGGACAGGCATTGCGGGCCAGCGAAATCGTCCGCAGCATCCGCCAATTGGTCAGCAGGGGGGAAGCGGAGAAACGAACGGAGGCCCTTGCTTCGTTGATTGAGGAAGCCGCCACCCTGGTATTGAGTGGCATCGCGCAGGAGGTCCGACTGGGGCTTCAACTCGATGACGGCGCCCGAACTGTACTGGTCAACCGCGTTCAGATCCAGCAAGTGATCATTAACCTGATTCGTAATGCGCTTGAGGCGATGGCCGATCAAGAGCCGCGGCAAGTCATCCTGTCGACGCGAGCTATCGACGACGACATGATCGAGATTGCCATCGCCGATAATGGACCGGGAATTGCCGACGATATTGCCGGCCGGTTGTTTGAGCCATTTGTCTCGAACAAACACGATGGCATGGGGTTAGGACTCTCAATTTCGCGGTCGATTATCGAGGCGCACGACGGCCAGCTGACGGCGGGTCCGAATCCCGGTGGTGGAACTATCTTTCGCTTTACGCTTCCGTCCGGCGGAGCAGCAAATGGCGACTGACCGAACCGTGTACGTTCTCGACGATGACGACGCCGTGCTTCGGTCGCTGGAACGTTTGCTGAGCTCGGCGGACTTCGAGCCGGTCACGTTCGACCGCCCCGGCGCGTTTCTGGCAGCAGCAAAGACTTTCAAGACCGGATGCGTCCTGCTTGACGTCTGCTTGCCTGGCATGAGCGGGCTGGATGTCCAGACCCAACTGCTCCAGATGAGAAGCGACCTCTCAGTCATTGTGGTGACGGGCCAAGGAGACGTTCAAACCGCTGTTCGCGCAATGAAGGCGGGTGCAAGCGATTTCCTGGAAAAACCATACAGCGATCTTGCGCTGCTTGGATCGATCGAGGCGGCGTTCAGCCGAGAAACCCAGCTCGATCGCGACCGCGAAGTCGGCGACGCCGTCCGGCGGATCGCAACCCTCAGCCCACGCGAGCGGGAAGTTCTTGACCAACTGGTGTCCGGCCGCCCCAACAAGTTGATAGCGTACCATCTCGGGATCAGCGTACGAACAGTCGAGGTCCACCGGGCCCGCATGATGGAGCGGCTTGGCGTGCGGCAACTTGCCGAGGCTATCCGCGTCGGCGTGCTGGCGAGGCTGAGCGTCTCAGCGGCCGGCGACAAACGATAGAGCCGCATTCGTGGTTGGCTCCCGCCACGACCGGCCTACGCCACAATCGCGCGTTCGCCGAAGGTCTTCCAGGACGGCCCGGTTCAAAATCTTGACCGTTCGCGTGCCTGCCAGGGCAATAACGCCGCGATGCTGCAAATCGGTCATGGCCCGGCACACGGTCTCGACCGAGACGGCGAGATAGTCGGCGATGTCATAGCGGGACACCGGCAGTTCCACATGCCCCCTCTTTTCGGGCCCGCGTCCATCGAGCGAAAGCAGGAAAGAGCCGACCTTCTCGAGCGCAGTGGTGCCCCCGATGATCTGGAGCTGATTCTGGCAACGGGTCAGAGACTGAAGCGCCACCGCACGAAGCTCGCGCGCGAACAGCGGGTCGCGTTCTGCCAGCTGTTCGATCTGTGCGCCGGGATAGCTCGCAAGCACGGTATCCTCGACTGCCGCTTCGATCGTTCCGTCCCTGTTGCTGTCAGAAAGGAAGAAGAAGTCATGCGGCAGTATCAAATCGAGAATCTGTCGCCGGCCATCGGAGCGGATGGTGCAACGCCGGGCCGCGCCAACGATGACACAATACCAGTGGCCCGCAGGCCCCGAGCTATTGAGAACTTCCTTTTCACGATGGCAGTGCACAATCGCGGCAATTGAATCGAGGCGCTTCAAACCATGAGGCTGCGTCGAAAGTATCCGCCGATAGTATTCTGCTGCATGACTTTTCGCCTTCATGACCGCATCCTTTTGTCTCGAGAACTTGCTCAGGTGCAGAGGGAGGACCCGTTCCTCGGGAGGACCGTCGGCCATGGCTAACCATCAGGCAACTTGGCGAATCTGCGTACCGTAAAACTACGTAACCCGGCTGCGAGAACGAGGCCGTGGACAAACAATCACCCGCGTTCGAACGCTGCAATAATCGAACCCGAAGCCATCGATGGCATGCTGCGCCTTTTGCAGGGTCGACGGAAAATCTCGCCCGCGCTGAAAATGCTTCGCTGCCGATGCCGGAGCATAACGGGGTTGCAAAACGAGCCGCGATGACTGCGATGACCGCGATGATTCAAAAAGCTTCCTCTAATTGACAATGGTCAGTGGAACCTCGGCATTTGGGGATTACTTCTTGACCGGGCTTAAACCTCAGGAGAAAAACATGGCCGCCTTCGCTCGATTCCGAACGTCCCTGAAATCCGGCATCAATGCTTCGGCTCTACCGAGTCTATCTCGGGGCACGACCGCGGCACGGCCGCGTTCTTCGGGCTGGATGATCTGGACCGCGCTCGCGGTCACCCTTGCCGCCGGCCCCGCGCTGCCGCAAGCCGGAGTGCAACTCGTCAAGGTGGATCTTTCGTTCGTCGCGAAAGGCTATCGGATGAGCAAGCTGATTGGCACCAGCGTCATCAACGACAAGAACGAGAAAATCGGAACTGTCGATGACGTGATCGCGGACAAGGACAAAAAGCAGCTGGGTTTCGCCGTGTTGCAGGTCGGTGGCTTCCTCGGCATGGGCGGGCATCTTGTGGCCGTGCCGTATGACAGCTTGGTCATTGATGATGCCGGCCAGAAGATCACGCTGCCCGGCGCGTCCAAGGACGCACTGAAGAAGCTATCGCAATTCAACTATCCGGCGTCGTGAAGCCGCTACCTGGGGACACCCAGATGATCGAGCCGTCAGAAGACAACCTTGACCGGATGCGCACGCGCGAGGTGACGGGCGTCTTCCACTCACGGAAGGCGCTCATCGACGCCGCAGAGGAACTGCTCATTGCGGGAATCGACCGCGCTGATATCGACGTCAGCGCCTCGGTAGACGAGCTGGGCCGGCGCTTGAACTACAAGGCAATACCCGCGGCGGATCTCACCGATATGCCGATCACCCCCCGGCAATCCTTCATGGGCATCGACGACGTGTTAAACGCCGAGGCTGTTGCTGGCAGCATCGCCGGATCCATCGCCGCTATCGCCGTTGCAGCCATCCTTGTCGCGCGGGACACAGAGCCTCTCTACGTCGGCATCTCTTCGATACTGGGCGGCTTTATCGTAGGCGGTATAGCGGTGACCCGAATACGTCGGCGGCTATATCGAGAGCGCACGCTCGGATTGGAAAAGCAGTCTGAATGGCAGGGCTTGCTTATCTGGGTGCGAGTCCGGTCGCCGGAGAAAGAAGCCGAGGCCCAGGAAGTTCTGATCCGGCACGGTGGGCAAGCCGTCCATGTTCATGAAATCGAACTGGCAACACGGTCGGAGGATCGTCCGCTCCACTCACTGCGGGTCGACCCTTGGTTGGGCGATGAGCGGTTGGGACGGCCATAGCGCTACAATCGTGACAACCTTAACCGGACGCTCCGATAGGGCCAGCAATCTACTCTGGAACCACCCTCGCTCGCCACAGCCCACAAATATGGAGGAGAAGTTGATGGTCGTCATGGCCGCGCCCGTGACCTCCGATAAAATCGCCATGATCGGTAGCGTATTCCACCGAGCCACCAAATCTGTCCCCTTATCCAGACGAGGAGCTAATCATGAAGCCCGACAGTGAAATAGAACACGATGTTCGCGAGGAGTTGAAATGGGATCCCGATCTCGCTGCCGAGAACATCGCTATATTGGTCAAAAATGGCGTTGTCACACTGGCGGGCTTCACCCACAGTTACACCGAAAGGCTTGAAGCGGAACGCGCCGTGAAACGCGTAGCCGGAGTTCTCGCTGTTGCGAATGATATCGAGGTCCGGCTGCCGGCGATTGATCAACGTCCCGACCCGGATATTGCCAAGGACGCTGTCGCAGCCCTGAAGTCGGAACTGCCGATCTCTCACGACAAGATCAAGGTTATCGTGAAGGACGGCTGGATCACGCTGGAAGGCACGGCGGAGTGGCAATACCAGAAGACCTCCGCCGAACACGCGGTGCGAAAAGTGAAGGGCGTCAAGGGTGTCACCAACGTCATTACGGTGAAGCCGAAGTTGGAACCCTCGGAGCTCAAGCGCAAAATCCAGGACGCATTCAAGCGGAACGCCGAGGTGGACGCCGACCGGATCATCGTCGAAGCGAACGGCGGCGTGGTGACGCTGAAAGGCACCGTTCGTTCCTGGATCGAGCGCGAGGAAGCTGAGCGCGTCGCCTGGTCGGCGCCCGGCGTTACCAAGGTCGAAGACCGCATCGTGATCAGTCCGTAACAACGCCATTTCGACGGACGCCATATTCGGCCAATCAACCACGGCAACAAGGAGAGTTCCCATGAGACTAACGTCACTGGTTCCATTTCGTGATGGCGGCGCGTTGACGCGACCTGATTTCGGATTGTTCGGTCTGCATCGCGAGATCGATCGGCTGTTCAGTGAATTCGCGCAAGGCGTAGGCCCGAGCGCGAAGATTGTCCCCAACATCGAAATCTCGGAAACCGACAAGGCAATCGAGATCAGCGCGGAGATGCCGGGCCTGGAGCGCCAGGACGTCGAGATTTCGATTGACGATGACACTCTCACCATTCGCGGCGAGAAGAAGATCGAGGAAAACCAGAAAGACAAGAACGTTCAGCTCAGCGAGCGCAGCTACGGCGTATTCCTACGCGTGCTGCAATTGCCTCCCGGCATCGATCCGTCGAGCGTTGAAGCCACAATGTCGAACGGCGTCCTGAAGATCGCGATTCCGAAGCCGGCCAAATCCGAGCCGAAGAAAATCGCGATTAAGGAAGATGCCAAGCAAGAGAACAAGGCCGCCGCTTGAGTTTCCCAAGCGACCGCGGGACGCGCTGGCCGTCTTTCTCCCGACGTGCCTGGCGCGTCTCGGATATTTGATCGAAACACGTCCGAAACGACGAAGGCGTTTACACCCATCTTTTTAACAAGGAGCCTGGTCATGGCGAAGGCAATTGGCATCGATCTCGGAACCACCAACTCTTGCGTTGCTGTGATGGAAGGAAATAAGGCCAGGGTGATCGAAAATGCCGAGGGCGGCCGCACCACGCCATCGATGGTCGCCTTCACCGACGACGGTCAGGTCCTGGTCGGCCAGCCCGCCAAGCGCCAGAGCATTACCAATCCGGAAAACACGGTCTACGCCATCAAGCGGCTGATCGGCCGACGCCATGACGACCCGATCACCGCGAAAGACAAGGCGATGGTGCCCTACCACATCGTTCCCGGCGATAACGGTGACGCCTGGGTCGAGGTCAGGGGCAAGAAATACTCACCGAGCCAGATCAGCGCCTTCATTCTCACCAAGATGAAGGAAACCGCGGAGGCCAATCTCGGCAGCGCCGTCACGCAGGCGGTGATCACCGTGCCCGCCTATTTCAACGATGCCCAGCGCCAGGCCACCAAGGACGCCGGCCGGATTGCCGGTCTTGACGTGATGCGTATCATCAACGAGCCGACCGCGGCGGCACTGGCCTACGGGTTGGACAAGAAGGGAAGCGGCAAGATTGCCGTCTATGACCTCGGCGGCGGTACCTTCGACATTTCAATTCTTGAAGTCGGCGACGGGGTGTTCGAGGTCAAATCGACCAACGGCGATACTTTCCTCGGCGGCGAGGATTTCGACCAGCGGATCATGGACTACCTGGCTGACGAATTTCGCAAGGAGAACGGCATCGACCTGCGCAAGGATCGCCTCGCGCTACAGCGGCTCAAGGATGCCGCCGAAAAGGCCAAGATCGAACTCTCGAGCGCCACCCAAACCGAGGTCAATCTGCCCTTCATCACCGCGGATCAAAGCGGGCCGAGGCATCTTGCCATCAAGCTGTCACGGGCCAAGCTGGAGGCCCTGGTCGACGATCTGGTTCAGCGCACCATCGAGCCGTGCAGGGCGGCGTTGAAGGATGCCGGTCTGCAAGCTTCCGACATCAGCGAGGTCGTGCTGGTTGGCGGCCAGACCCGGATGCCGAAAGTCCAGGAAGTCGTGCAGAAACTGTTCGGACGGGAACCGCACAAGGGTGTCAATCCCGACGAGGTGGTCGCAATTGGTGCGGCGATCCAGGCCGGCGTGCTGCAGGGCGATGTCAAGGACGTTCTCCTGCTCGACGTGACGCCGCTATCGCTGGGAATCGAAACGCTTGGCGGCGTTATGACCAAGCTGATCGATCGCAACACCACCATACCGACCAAGCGCAGCCAGGTCTTCTCGACGGCCGAGGACAATCAGACGGCCGTCACCATCCGCGTCTTCCAGGGTGAGCGCGAGATGGCGGCCGACAACAAGCCGCTCGCCCAGTTCGACCTGGTCGGGATTCCGCCCGCGCCGCGAGGCGTCCCGCAGGTCGAGGTCACTTTCGATATCGACGCCAACGGCATCGTCAACGTCTCGGCCAAGGACAAGACGAGTGGCAAGGAACAGAGCATCCGGATCCAGGCATCCGGCGGCCTCAGCGAAGGCGATATCCAGAAGATGGTCAAGGAGGCCGAAGCTCACGCCGAGGAAGACAGGCGCCGCAAGGAACTAGTCGAGGCGCGCAACCAGGCCGACGCAGCGATCTATAGCACGGAGAAGGCCCTGAAAGAGGCGGAGAACAAGATCCCTGGTGACCTCAAGCAGCAGGTCGAACAGGCGGTCGCCGAGGTGAAGCAAAATATGACGTCGGAAAACGTACCGTCGATTCGGCAGGCCACGGAACGTCTGCAGCAGGCGGCGTCCAGCGTTGCGGAGGCCCTGACCCGCGCGGCCTCGCAAGATGCCGGGGGCGCTGGCGCGCAAGCCGGATCGCCCCGCGACGGAGGCGGCGCTCCCGACGACAATGTCGTCGATGCCGAATTCGAGGAAGTCGATCCTCGCGGCCGCAAGGCGTCCTGAAGTATTGAGACCTCACGCTGACGCGTCGATTCTGAGATCGGGAGGATGGCATGGCGGAAAACACCATGGAAAACGATGTCTACCCGTCACCTACGGCCAACGGCAACAATGACGATGCGGCATCCGAAATCGCTGCCTTGCGTGAGCGATTGATGCGAGCGCTGGCCGAGACCGAGAATACCAGGCGTCAGGGTGAACGGCGCGCGCAGGAAGCCCATCAATACGCGATCACGAACTTTGCCCGCGAACTGCTTCCGGTTGTCGACAATCTAGGCCGTGCCCTCGCAGCCGCCCAGGGGGACGCTGGAAAGGCAGACGGATTAATTGCGGGCGTGGCTGCGACCAATCGCGTTCTGACACAGATTCTCAACCGATTCGGCGTCAAGGAAGTCGCCGCCCTCAACCAGCCCTTCGATCCCGGCAAGCACGAAGCGGTGATGGAGACGGATCAGACCGAACAACTACCCGGCAGCGTCGTCCAGGTTTTGGAAAACGGCTACACGCTTCACGACCGTTTGTTGCGTCCGGCGCGCGTCGTGGTAGCCAAGTCGTCACAAAAATCGCGGCAGTCGGCACAACAATGACGCCACATTCGCTCGGCAATGCCGGCGTGCAGACAGGAGTGGGCCTTGGCCGTGGACCCCTATACAACGCTGGGCGTGAAAAAGCATGCGACCCAGGCAGAGATTCAAAAAGCCTATCGCCGGCTGGCGAAGAAGCTGCACCCGGATCTCAATCCCGGCAACAAGATTGCCGAAGACAAGTTCAAGGAAGTTTCGGCTGCCTACGACCTCCTGAGCGATCCGGAAAAGCGCGCGCGGTTTGACCGCGGCGAAATCGACGGCTCAGGCACGGAGCGGCCGCGCCAGCAATACTACAGGGACTTCGCCGATCAGAACGGCTGGTCCGCCTACACCAACAACACCGGCTTTTCCGATTTCGGCGATTTCGCCGGCAGCGAAGATATTCTCTCGGAAATTTTCGGCCGTGCCGGCAGCGTAGGCCGCCGCCGTCGGGGCCAGGATGTCCGCTATCATCTCGAGCTTTCTTTTCTTGATGCCGTCAATGGCGGCAAGCAGTCTATTGTCCTTCCTGACGGTGCCACGCTGGATGTCAACATCCCGCCGGGAACGCGGGACGGTCAGATCTTGCGACTGAGAGGCAAAGGCCACCCGGCGCCGGCCGAAGGTCCGGCAGGCGACGCGCTGATCGAGATCAGCGTGCTGCCGCATCCCTACTTCACCCGCAAAGGCGACGACATCTATCTGGACCTGCCGATATCGCTGAAGGAGGCGGTGCTGGGTGCCAAGGTTCGGGTCCCCACTCCCGGCGGAGCGGTCGCGGTGGCGGTGCCGAAATGGTCAAATACCGGCCGCGTCCTGAGGCTGAAAGGGCGTGGCGTGCCGCGCGCCGACGGCAGCAAGGGCGACGAATATGTCAAGCTGATGCTGATGCTTCCGGAAAAGCCGGAACCGAAACTCGAAGCATTCGTCGCGGAGTGGCAACCGGTGGAATATAGTCCGCGGCAATCGATGGGGGTATGATGATGGAAACCCAGGAATTCATCGGTCGATCTCACCTCGATACCCGGACATTGAGTGCCTGGGTCGAAGCGGAGTGGCTGGTACCGGTAGCCAGCAAAACGACATTTGAATTCTCAGAAGCCGATCTGGCGCGGGCGCGGCTGATCGGGGACCTCAAGGCGGATCTCGGCGTCAACGACGAGGGCATCGCGATCATTTTGCACCTGCTCGATCAATTGTACGGGCTGCGCTGCCTGGTCAGGGATATTCAGGCGGTGGAAGCATCCGATCGCAGCAAGGATGTCGGCTGACGGGCGTCGATGCGGCGGCGTATTTCGGCCGCGATTTCGAAAGAGCGGAGTCTCGCCGTGTGGTCGTAGATTTGCGCCGTCAACATCAATTCGTTTGCACCGGTCGCGGCGATGCATGCTTCAAGCCCCCGCTCGACGGCGTCCGGAGCACCAACTACCGAATAGGCCAGCGCCTGCTCGACTCCCGCCCGCTCCGTGGGCGACCAGAAGTCATCCATGTTGTCGACCGGCGGCGGCAAGGGTCCGGGCGTGCCGCGGCGCAGGCTGACGAATTGCTGCTGCAGCGATGTGATGAGACGCCGCGCCTCGGCATCGGTATCGGCGGCGAAGACATTGACGCCAACCATCGCGTAAGGTTCGGAAAGCTGTTCCGACGGCTGAAAGCGGCCGCGATATACATCGAGCGCCCGCATCAGCTCCGAAGGGGCAAAATGCGACGCGAACGCAAACGGCAGACCGAGCATCGCAGCGAGCTGTGCACTGAACGTGCTCGATCCGAGCAGCCAGATCGGGACCCGCAATCCGGCACCTGGCACAGCCCGCACCATCTGGTCGGGTTGCAGCGGTCCCAGCAGGGCCTGCAATTCCATGACATCATGGGGAAACTTGTCGGCGGTCGTGGCCAGATCCCGGCGCAACGCGCGCGCGGTACGCTGATCAGTGCCGGGTGCGCGGCCGAGCCCGAGATCGATGCGGCCACGGTAAAGCGATTCCAGCGTACCGAATTGCTCTGCGATGACCAGCGGCGCATGATTTGGCAACATCACGCCGCCCGATCCAACACGAATGGTCCTGGTGCCGCCGGCGATATAGCCGATCACGACCGCCGTCGCAGCGCTGGCGATGCCGGGCATATTGTGATGCTCGGCAAGCCAGAACCGCTTGTAATTCCAGCGTTCGGCGTGTTGCGCCAGATCGAGCGAATTGCGGAAGGCCTGGGCCGCATCGCTGCCCTGATTGATCGGCGACAGGTCCAGAACCGAGAAGGGAATCACCGGCATCTCCAGTTTTCAGATAATCTCCCGGCCAGGATCGCCGGCACCGCCAGATGCAATCAAGCTTCGACCTTCCCATTATCTGGGTATCTTCCGCCGCCGGCGTAGTCCAGCGCCGAACGAATTGTCGTTGTCACGACTGGATCAAGCCAAAATCGTAGCGGAGGATGGCGGTCAGCGACGCCCGGTCGGGCAATTCCTCCCGCCGCGTGCCCAGCACCCTCGCCCCGGTAGACAGCGCGCGCCGCGCCACTTCGTCGATAACACTGTAGGTCTCGGCATCGTCGGAAGCTGAATATGTCACGCTACCATCGACGTCGCTGACGAGACCGGGAACAACCGCGTCGAGATCGACGAGAAGTTGTTCGACCGCACCTGCGGTTGCGGCGTGCGCGGCATAAGAGACATCCGTCGTCGCACGTCGCGGCTTCAGCTGGTCGTAGAGCGCGATCGCCGCCTTTACCTCGCGCGAATAGAGACGGTCTAGAATCGGGATCGCGGCGTCTTCCAGCTCCGCATCTGTTTTCTGATCCGGATTTCCTTCGATCGTCTCGTCGGCCAACCTGGGATAGCTATTGAGCGAACGGTACATCGAGGCGAGCGGCTCCTCCGCCGCGACAACCAGCGGAGTATTCAGCCCGGCGAATAGGTTGTGTATGGCCTGCTCGACCTTCCTCACATATTTGTGCAGCAGCACCTTCTCGCCTTCCAGGTCTTGCAGACGGCCATGCGGAGCCCGTACGTGAAAGGACGGACGCCGTGTAGCTTGCTCGACATTCCCAGGCAGGTCTGGAACCTGCAGCCGCACTGGCGGAAAATTGACGAAGGCGTGGATCAGCCGGACGCTTTCTGCCGCCAATGCCAGCACGAAAATATCGTGCGGCGACGTCATGGCGCGTATCAGAGGCGTCAGATGCAGCCGGTCCGCCACCTCGGCCAGCGGTTTTGGCGCGTCGGGAAGGCGGAACATCCGCATCAGGCTGGGGGTCGAGAGCACCGCCAGCCCATGCGCCTGATAATGCCAGAACTCATCGAACGGGTCCGGCTTGGCGCGCTCGAGCTTTCTGATTTTGCCCTCATCCTGAACGTCGCGCTCAAGGCCGGCAAGATGATCGAAGCGCTCCTCGAAATCGACGATCTTGCGCTTGTCGACGCCAGTCTCCCTCAGCTGCGCCAGTGCCTCCCTGGCGAGATCTCTAAACGCGATGCGATTGGCCCGGATGTTCTGGACCAGGGGAGAGACGGGCAAGTACACCGAAATGCAGAGCTCGCCCTTGATCTGTGCAAGCGCCTTGAACTCCTCCAGGGACGGAATATCGATATGAAGCATCTGCCCCTCGTTCAGCACCGCCGCAGAAATCCGGCCTGATCGAAAAACATTGACTGAGACGCCGACCAACCGCCTTGATGGCTATCAATCAAACGGTAACTCCAGCGCCCACGCAAAGACGCAAGCGGCGGCAAATCCGATCAGGATATGACCCCATTCCAGCAGCCCCCAGTCCCGCATCAAATTGCGCAGGGGTGAGACGGCTGTTCCTGGAGGAATCACCAGCAGCCAGACGTTCACCGGCATGATCACGAAATAGGCGTATGGCCAGCTCGCCAGGATGATGGCGCCACCGATGAGCCAGCGTACGTCGCCATTGGTCTTGAACTGAATGTAGGCGAGAATGGCCGATACCACGGCAAGAACAGACAACACCAGCGTGCCGCGCCGGTTGCTCCGTTTCCATTCGCGAAGCATCGCCGCGCCGCTGAGTGCCAACCGGGCCGGCTGCTCGACCAGACCGATATAGGTGGTCGCGCCAAGGAAGCTCGCGGCGGCAGCGAAGGCGTACAAACCGGGCCGCATGGTGCTGCCTCCCTGGCGCGATACGGCGGGTCGCCCAATCAGTGCGACATGAATACCGGAACCGTCATCGACTTGAGCATACCGCGAGTCGCTCCGCCCAGAATCATCTCGCGTAGCCTGGCGTGGCCGTAGCCGCCCATCACGATCAGCGTTCCGGAAACGTCGGCGACGTAGGACAGGATGGCGTTGGTCACGTCGATGTCGGCCGCCGGTATTTTCACGATCTGAACCTTGACGTCGTGGCGGGCGAGGTGCTTCGCCATTTCGGCGCCGCGAATCTCGTTCGGGGAAGTGTCGGTCTTGTCGTTCATCACGATCAACAGGTCGACCGTCGTCGCCTTGACCAATAGCGGCAGCCCATCGTTGACGGCGCGTGTCGCCGCGCGGCTGCCGTCCCAGCAGCACACGACATGGTCGAGCTTCAGCCCATCTTTCTGGATGTACGGCACCACGATCAACGGACGCCCGGACTCGAACAGCGACGCTTCGATCATGTCATCATTGTCAACGCCGTTCGGCTCCGACTGCATAAAAACGCCGAGATCGAAACGCCGGGCGAGTGTCGACAGGGCTGCCGGTGCGGACGCTCCTGCCGGCTTGAGCAGGCGATGATCCGCGGAAATCAGGCTGCGCCTGGCCGCGGCTTCGAAACGTTCGATCGCGGCCAGAGCAGCCTTCTCGCTCTCGGCGATCATCCGGGCCACGATATCGGACGGAATTTCCGGCATCACGTAGCCCGGAAAATCCGGCGCACAGGCAAAAGCAACTGCGGCGAGATGCGCATCGAACATCTCGGCGATCGTGACGGCAAAGTCGCGAGCCGGATCGCGCGCTGCGTGGTGCTCCAGATGGACGATAATGTCCTTGATCATCGCAATACTCCCGTGGGGGGCGTGAGCCGTCAGAGGAGCATTGTCGGAGTCGGCGCTCTCGTAGGCATTGATGCCGGTCAACCCAGCGACCACCGATCGGTTGATTTGGCCGCGGCCGTCTCTGCGCGTCCAAGTCTCGGGAACGAAACTGGGCCGCGGGGGTTCTAGTGCGGGGTTGCACCCTTGCCTGTTTTCCATCCCCTGCGCGGCTGCTGCCGGGCAAACTGTGGCATTTTGCCTACTCGGTCCCTGACGTTATGTGCTTGTACTTTGTCGTGACTGGTCGGCGGATATTCGATCCGATCTTGGAACCCCATGCCACGCTACTATTTTCATTACCGGGACGGATCATCGTTATTCGAGGATAACGTCGGCGAGGTATTTGCAGATGCCTCCTTGGCAAGGCGGCATGGCACGAAGATCGCCCGCGAATTGGCGCGGGGCGGCGAACCGACTAATGCCGCGATCGTCGTCGTCGAAGGCGGCCAGCCGCTCTTCGAAGTTCCGCTGGGCGAACAGGACGATTAGGAGAAGAGCGCACCATCGCGGTCAGCCTCTATTCGCTTGCGTCAATTATCCCGGCGTTGGCCGAACAATTGCAGCAGCATCATGAAAAGATTGATGAAGTCGAGATAAAGTGCGAGCGCACCCATCACCGCCTTCTTGTCAGCGATTTCGGCGCTGTCCGACTCGAGATACATCTGCTTAATACGCTGGGTGTCGTAGGCGGTAAGGCCGACAAATACCAGGACGCCGATGACGGAGATTGCGAACTGAAGCGCGCTCGAGCCGACAAAGATGTTGACCAGGGACGCGATCACGATACCGATCAGTCCCATCATGAGGAACGAGCCGAAACCCGAAAGATCGGACCTCGTGGTATATCCGTAGAGGCTCATCGCGCCATAGGTCGCGGCGGTGATGAAGAACACTCGCGCGATCGACGTCCCCGTGTAAACCAGGAAAATACCTCCCAGCGACAGTCCCATTACGGCGGCATAAATCCAGAACAGCATCATCGCCGTTCCGGCGCTCATTCGCTGGATGCCGAAGCTTAAGGCCAGCACGAAGCCGAGCGGCGCCAGCATGACGATCCAGATCAGCGGCGTGCCTGCGATGGCCGGGTAAAAGCCAGAGGCCGCGGCGGCGTAGGCGACGATGCCCGTCACGGCAAGGCCGCCGGCCATGTAACTGTAGACCCGCTGCATGTAGGCGCGCAGGCCGGCATCAATCTGGGCGCCGACCCATGGCGGCGTGGCTATCCTGTCGGGTGTTCGCCGCGGGTTATAATCGTAATAGCTCATGGGCAGCTCCTGTGTAACTGCTTGAGGACTACCGCAGCCTCCGGATGGCGATCATCCACCGAGAATGAGGCGAGCGGCTGATCTCGGCCTTGACGGGTATCAAAATTCCAGCCGATCGCTAACGCGCATGCAGCGCGCGTTCGCTGCGAACCTGGTCGGCGGTATAGGGTACGGCGTTCGAATCGAACGATTGCCAGCCCGATTTCCGGTAGAGTTCGCTGCGTTCCTGCAGATTCACCGCCGACTGGTTCATGATCGGCACGATCCGCGGCAATTCTTTCTGCGGCACCCGTGCGGCGACCACGGTTCCGCCGCGGCGCACGCCCTCGACAAAGACTTGCGCGTCTTCTTCGCTGATGCCTGCATTGGTCAGCGTCCCGAGCAGGCCGCCGGCGACGCCGCCGATCGCCATGCTGCCCAATAGAGCCGCGAGCCATCCGACGCCGACGACGGCGCCGACACCGGGAATGGCCAGCATGGTGACGAGGCTGGCCGCGGTCGCCGCGGTGGCGCCGATCGCAGCGCCGAGCGCCGCTCCCTCGACCTTGCCATCGGCTTTGCTGCTCGCGCCATAATTCCGCACAGGGACAACATTGGCGGTCATGGTGGCGCTGTACCAGGTGTCGGAATTGTTTGAAATCACGCTGGTCTCCGATGGCGGCAGACCGGCAGCTTCGAGCGTGACCATGACTCGATTGGCATCGGTGTATGAATCGTAAAGACGGCAGACGGTGATCAGCATGACACAATCCCTTTGCGAGAAGGCCTCTGCAAGAAGCGGCGACCGCGGCGGGGCGACGGCTCCAACAGCGCGGTTTTTCTCACCGCGGCACTGACAGCACCTTGACGAGTATCAATGCAAGGTCGCGGATTTCGCTCTGATGCGGACATTCAATTTCGATAAAATTACCTGACCGGCAATTGCGATAAAGTTACCTGACCGGCGTCAACTCCACGCTTCTTGAAGGGTCCTAAATTGGTTAAATTCCGCCAACCGAGCTTTAGGGGCCCGATTTGTCATGTCCTCTCTTGTTGCAAGGCTTCACGATGCCGCGGTCACGCCCGAGGCGTGGCCCGACGCGCTGACGGCGCTGACGGACGCAGCCGGCGTCGCATTGATCATTTTCAACAACAGTACACGTAAAGTGGATGAGGCGCATTTCTGCGGCCTTAGCGCTGGATTCAAGTCCGATTACGTCCAGCACTACGCTGGCCTGGACCCGTACTCGCCATTGCTCGATGAAAACTGGAAAAAGCTTTCCGAGTGTCTTCCAGACCGGCTGCTACGAAGCAGCGAATGGTACAACGATTTCATACTGACGTGCGGCGTTCGCGACATTCTGGGGGCACGGCTTGTCGATACGTCCAGTCATTGCGCTATCTTCGGTATTCACCGACAAATCGGCCGCAGCTTCTCCGACAGCGTCGATTCGGTCGTAAATCTCGCAGGCATTCCGTTGAAGCATGCCGCATGGCGCCATATCGAGCGTCTCTCTTCGCCGATATCCGCTAAATTCGACCTGTCTCAAACGGAGATTTCGGCTGAAGGAAGCCGGTTTTATTTCCACGTTGACGATGGCAGCCGAAATCCGGACGAAACGGGATCGGTTTTTTCGACGGCCGATGACGCCACGGCACATGCCATTGTTGTTGCGCAGGAACTCGCGCAAGATGGCAGCTGGCACGGATCTTCCATTCTCGTTACGGACGACCGGGGACACAAGATTGTCCGTGTGCGAATAGGAAGGTAGGATCGCTCGAGCGTTCCCTCGCGACAAGATAGCTCGCCTATTCCAGCAACCGACGCAAGGCGCCGGAAAGCCGCTGGGGATCAGCGGCGTTGGCCTCAACATCGGCTGGCGACAACCTCGCCAGCACGGCCAGCCGGATCGCTTCGGCAAGAGAGTGGGCCCCGAGCCGCGCCAGCATACGGGCGCGGTGCACCTCGACCGTCCGCGCGCTGATGCCGAGATCGTAGGCGATCTGCTTGGTCGAGCGGCCGGCGACCAGCCCATCGAGCACCTGGCGCTCGCGCGGGCTTAACTTCGCCATCAGCTTGGCGGCGACCACGCTTTCCCGATCACGGGTCGGGCCCCGGTCCATCGCCAACGCGCCGTTGATGGCATCGAGAAGCGCTTCGTCGTTGAAAGGCTTCTCGATGAAATCGACCGCACCGCTTTTCATCGCCTGCACCGCCGTCTCCACATCTCCCCACGCGGTCATCACGATCACCGGCATGTTGAACCCAAGAGAGTTGAGCCGCTCCTGCAGCTCCAGTCCGTCCATTTCCGGCATGACGATATCAAGGAGGAGGCATCCGTCGCTGAGGCTCGGCGCCGCATCGAGAAACGCGGACGCAGTCTGATAGGATACCGCCGTCAATCCCACCGCGCGGAAAGTACGTTCGAGTGAGCCCAGCAATGCCGGATCGTCGTCCACAATGTAGACAGTGCGAGCCGGAGAACCTCTTGATTGCATCGTACTCCCCAATTTGTGGCGACGGTGGCACGTGCAAATCGTGGACCCCTCCGCTCCCCGCGCTTCGCTACGTAAAACGAGCTGGACTCACCGCGGCGCAGATTGCGGAACATCAACTCCGGCATGCTCCAGCACCGAGTGAATACAATTGAGCAGTTCGTCGTCGCTAAATGGCTTGGCGAGGTAACCCGCCGCCCCGGCATTCATCGCCTGGGCGCGCGCGCGGTCATCGGTGAAAGCAGTAATGAAGATGATCGGAACTCCGGAGCCGGACGCGACCAGGCGTTTCTGCAATTCGAGGCCGTTCATGCCCGGCATATGGATATCCAGGATAAGGCACGATGTCTTGGCCAGGCGATCGGAACCGAGAAATTCTTCCGCCGAAGCAAAGGTTTCCACGGCGAAGCCATACGATTTCATCAGGCGCCGGACCGCTTTCCTTATCGAATCGTCGTCGTCGACGATCATGACGATGATTTGATTGTCGGTCATGGGCTAACTCCTGCGGCCAGAGGCAAGGTGAAGCCGAAGACGGCGCCAAAGGGAGATCCGGATTCCGCCCACAAGCGGCCCTGATGAGCTTCAATGATAGTGTTGCTGATCGCCAGCCCCATTCCCATGCCCTCGGGCTTCGTGGTGAAGAAGCTTTCGAAGATGCGGTCCCGGCTTGCGGGGTCAAGTCCAACGCCGGAATCCGCCACGTTGACGACGATGTTGCCTTGATCGTTGAGTTGAGAACGGACCGTCAAGATACGTTGGCGGTCAGTGACGGCACGCATCGCGTCGATGCCGTTCATGACAAGGTTGAGAACGACCTGCTGCAACTGGACCCGGTCGGCCATGATGGTCGGAAGCTTTGACCGCAGGTCGGTCTGGACGGTGACGCGATGTCGCTGCAGCTCGTCACGGGTAAGCGCCAGCACTTCTGCGATCGCGTAGTTGACATCCACCTGCCCTCGTTCCGGTACGGTGTTTTTTGACATCGCGCGAATACGTTTGAGCACTTCGCTGGCGCGCCTGCCGTCGCGGACGATTTCGCCTACCGCGTCCCTGACCTCGTCCAGATCCGGCGGCGAGAAGCCAAGAAAACGCTCACACGCTTGGGCGTTGGTGATGATCGCCGCAAGCGGCTGATTGACCTCGTGGGCGATCGACGCCGAGAGTTCGCCCATGACGGTTAGTCGCGTCGCACGCGCCAGCGCATCCCGGGCGTCGTGCCAGGCAACCTCGGCGCGCTTGCGCTCCGTGATGTCCTCAATGATGGCGGGTATGCCCCGGAGCGAGCTGCTCGAATCGAGGGCCCGGGCGGCGCTGACGCGCACCCAGATTACTTTGTTATCCTTGCGGCGATAGCGTTTTTCCGTGGGCAAGTCCTGGCGCTTGCCGTTTCTCATATCCTCGATCAGCTTTTGGGTGGCCTCGCGATCGTCTTGATGCGTAATGTCCAGCGGACCGAGCGACTGCAATTCCTCGCCGCTATAGCCGACCATCTTCTGAAGCGCCTCGTACGTTGCCGCGAAATGATTCTGCTCGTCAAGGATCGCGATGCCGACCGCGGATGCTTCGAACATGCTACGCCACCGCTCCTCACTGGCACGTAGCGTTGCTTCGGTATTTCGCCGCCGAACCACCTCTTCCTCAAGATCTGCGGTGCGGGCGGCGACTCGCCGCTCGAGATCCACATTGGCGTCGCGCAGGGCGGCTTCAGCGCGTTGCCGCTGACCAATCTCTACGCCGAGCAGCCCGTTAGCCCGCTCGAGTTGCGCCGTGCTCGGAAGCGCCAGCGCCAGCGGCATCACCTTCCAGATCGCTACCCCGGTGCCGATCGAGAGCAGCGCGGTTACCGCTTTGATGGCGCCGTCGACCCGATAGTCTGGATACCACAGGGTCCAGACGCTCATCGCGTGCGTGGTGCCGCAGGCAAGGATGAAGAGACCCGTCAGTACGAAAATGCTCGGGAATGCCAAATCGGTGCGCTTCAATACGAAATAAATCAGGGCGATCGGAATCGAATAATAGGCAAGCGCGATCAGCGAATCCGAGACCACATGGAGCGCGATCAGTTCCGGCTGCCAGAGAAAGCACATGCCGTGCGGCATGTAATCCTGCGGCGACATCAGCCATGAAAGAAGCGATGTCATGCTATGGCTGGCCTCCATATCGGCAGCGCCGTGCACCATGGGCGTCGGCATGACCTTACTCCCGATTTTTGCAAGGGACTGACATTCGGTCCATTCCGAGCGAACTCGCAACTGCGACGTATTCATGCACCAGAGCGCCGTCGGTCCTCCGCACGCGCTTGAGCGCCATCACATCGGCTCCGACGTTCGCGGGCCATTGGATGAGTCTGACGGCATCCGCAACAAATTCGATTACGTAGAATTACGTAACGGCGCCTGAGCCGGGCGACCAACCGGTCCGGGACGGTTCTCCCGGCCTGAATTGACGCCCGTCATGGCAGTCAAGCGGATTTGTCCGGCCTGTAGACCCAATGAGCACCACCAAGCAGGAAACCCGCCGGGCCACCAAGCCGCAACAGGATTCGCCATGGCTCCATGTACGGCTCTCAGAAACCGATCGGCTGGAGACATTCAGCGACAGCGTGCTCTCGATCACCATCACGCTGCTGGTGGCGGAAATCGTACGGCCGGAATATGCGTCGGGTCAGCTGTTGGAGAAGCTGACCGCGCAATGGGCCAGCTATATCGCGTTCCTTGCGTCATTTTGCTACGCTGGAGTTATCTGGCTCAATCATCGCGCGGTGTTCGCAAGGGTCCGCTACTGCGACCGCAGTCTTCATCTGGCCAACCTCTTTCTTCTGTTGACGTCGGGGCTGATTCCTTTTCCGACGGCAATCTTGTCCGCAGCCATCCAGAGCGGCAACGAATTCGATGCCAGGGTGGCGGCGACCCTCTATGCAGGCATTGCCGGGTCGATGTGCCTGGCGTGGCTCACCGTGTTTCACGTTCTAAGCGTACATCCATACCTCGTGGAGGAGGACGTCGATCCGGACTTTTTCCCAAAGGAACGTTTCCGCGCCGCGCTCGGCGTTGTCTTGTACGCCATAGCGGGCCTGGCCGGCTGGCTATCGACACCGAAACTGGCCATGCTGATCTTTCTGGCATTGCCGGTTTTCTACGGCATCACCAGCGAGGGGTTGACGGAAACACGGCTTCGCCTGCAGTTCGGAAGAGCCTGTCGCCATGCTATTGCGAAACCCGATCACGAAGGGTTGCGCGCTGAATAGCGTGCTGTCGGCGGTCCGGTCTCACCGCCTCGCCCGCCGCGTGTAATTTGCACGGCCACCAGCCAGTCCTGCCACATCGCCGGATCGACGGGCGCACTGTCGACCCATTTCAAGCCCGCCGCGATGAGGTCGATCTCCTCGCCCGTCTTGCCAAGCCGCAGCGAAACCGTTTCGAGAAAGATTCCCATCGCGTCATAACCCTCAATCAGGATGACGGTGTCGGTTGTGTTCATTTTGGTCACATCTTCCGTCAGTTCCGCCCGCGCAAGCGAGCCTTACAAGGGCCGACCTATTAGGGAAATTTTAGTCCTGCCCCGCATTGACGGCAGTCAATTGCGGCGGATCGCTTCGATCCTAATATCTTCACGTGGACGGTCCACGGGCCGCCAATGTCCTTCGCTGCAGGAGCGAATATGAACGAGGCAACCACGATTGCGCGGACACCCCGTGCCGCACAGGCGCCGACGACGGACGTGCTGTTCGTGCCGTACCGGCTTGGCCCCATCAACCTGCGGCATCGCATCGTCATGGCGCCGCTGACACGCTCCCGCGCGCGACAGCCGGGCAATGTGCCAGGCTCCCTTGCCGCCTGCTACTACGCGCAGCGCGCATCCGCAGCGTTGATCGTGAGCGAAGCGACGCAGGTTTCAATGCAGGGCCAGGGTTACGCCTGGACGCCGGGCATCCACAGCCGTGAACAGGTCGAGGCATGGCATCGGATCACCCAAGCGGTGCATCAGGCCGACGGATTGATTTTCAATCAGCTTTGGCACGTCGGGCGCATTTCGCACCCCGCCCTGCAGCCCGACAATATGCTCCCGGTCGCCCCCTCTGCAATTATTCCGGAGGGCAAGGCCTTCATCGAGAACGAGCGCGGCGAAGGCGAGCTCGTGCCGTTCGTACGGCCGCGCGCGCTCAACATCGAAGAGATGCCATACATCGTGGCGCAATATGAACGGGCGGCGACAAACGCCCGGGCTGCCGATTTTGACGGCGTCGAGATCCACGCCGCCAACGGCTATCTGCTCGATCAGTTCATCCAGACGGGCACCAACCGGCGCACCGACACCTACGGCGGTCCGGTCGAAAACCGGACGCGATTATTGTTCGAGGTCGCCGAGGCCCTGATACGGATCTGGGGGCCAGATCGCATCGGCGTGCGGTTGTCGCCGATGGGCAAGATGAACGACATCCACGACGACCAACCGGAAGCGACCTTTGGCTATATCGCCGAGCGCCTCAGCGACTACCGCTTTGCTTATCTGCATATCGTCAATCCAGCGCTGGAGCAGATGCAAAGCGGAAAGGCGCCGGATCCGCGGGCGCGCGCCATGGTCGAGACGATCCGGAAGAAATTCAAGGGAACCCTGATGGTGGCGGGCGGCTTCCAGGCCGACACCGCGGCGCAGTGGCTGCGCGAAGGCAAGGCAGACCTGATCGCTTTCGGCCGCAAGTTCATCGCCAATCCCGATCTGCCCGAGCGGTTACGCATCGGCGCCCCCTTCAATGCCGACGATCCGACGACCTATTACGGCGGCGGCCAGAAGGGATACACGGACTATCCGTCTCTGGCACAGGATCGGGGCGAACAACCCAAGGCCTGTGTCGACCAGCGCTGGCGATGAGTCAGCGACAGCTTGCTCTCGATAGCGGGAGCCTGCGCCAGTGCACCTTGCAAACTGGCGCTCATTACACCGGATTGGAGAGGAGCCAGATCATGGCAGAAGACACCCTCAAAGGACTCAACGTGGCCATCCTGGTCACCGACGGCTTCGAGCAGGTCGAACTCACCGAGCCACGCAAGGCTTTGGACGAAGCCGGCGCCACGACCAAGATCGTTTCGCCCAAACATCCCCGCGTACGTGCGTGGAATTTCACGGACTGGAGCATAGATTTGCCGGTCGATGTGGATCTCGACCGAGCCAAGCCGGAAGATTTCGACGCACTGCTGCTGCCGGGTGGCGTTATCAACCCGGACTCGCTTCGCATTGAGCCAAATGCGGTTGCCTTCGCGAAGGCGTTCTTCGATGCAGGAAAGCCGGTTGCAGCAATCTGCCATGGTCCCTGGACCGTGATCGAGACCGGCGCGGCGCGCGGCCGACGCATGACCTCGTGGCCCTCGCTCAAAACCGACCTCCGGAATGCCGGCGCGGACTGGGTGGACCAGGAAGCGGTCGTGGACAGGGGCTTGGTCACGAGCCGCAGTCCCGATGATATCCCGGCATTCAACCGGGAAACGATCAAGCTGTTCAGCGCCGCATGTGGGCGCCGGCATGCCGCGTAATGCCAGGCGCAGTGCGCGAACCAACGTCCAAACGCGGCGGTTCGGTCCGCTGCAGCGCGAGGTCAGCATCATCGGCCAGGGGACCTGGTACATCGAGGAAGGCGACCCCGCCTCCGCGATCGCCGGGTTGCGACGGGGCCTTGATCTCGGAATGAATCACATCGATACGGCGGAGATGTATGGCGCCGGCGCCGCCGAGGAGCTGGTCGGCGACGCCATCGCGGGCCGGCGCGATGAGGTATTCTTGGTCTTCAAGGTGCTGCCACAAAATGCCTCCCGTCTGGGGACGAAGATCGCTTGCGAGAGATCGCTCACCTACCTCAAGACCGACCGGCTGGATTGCTACCTGCTGCACTGGCGCGGACCGCATCCGCTGGAAGACACGTTTGCTGCGTTCGACGCGCTCCGTGAGGAGGGCAAGATACTCTCCTATGGCGTGAGCAACTTCGACTTGCCGGACCTTGAAGACGCACAGGAGATTACCGGCGAATCGAAGATTGTCTGCAATCAAGTGCTCTATCATTTGCAAGAACGCGCGATCGAACATGGCGTGTTACCCTGGTGTGAGCAGCACCGCCTCGCCGTCACTGCGTATAGTCCATTCGGGCATGGCGATTTTCCAAGCAAGCACACGCAGGGCGGCCGCCTGCCTGCGGATATCGCGCAGGCGCATGATGCGACCCCGCGCCAGATCGCGCTTGAATTTCTGCTGCGGCAGCCTTCGGTCTTCGCGATCCCCAAAGCGTCCAGCGTCGAGCATGTCGAAGAGAATGCCGGTGCGTCCGATATACAGTTGTCGCAGGCCGAGATCGCGCGGATTGACGCCGCTTTCCCGCGTGGTCAGCGTCGCCGCGGGCTGCCGATGCTTTGACGGTAAACCAGCGTCGTCAATGGGCGGAGGCAAAACGCCACGACCCCCGGCGAGAACGATGCCGGCGCAATGCCCATCTTTCGGGGGGCGCGAACGGCGCGCTGCAGGGCGCGTCCGCCGGCAAGGCCGATTGTGGCGCGAAATTGATGGCCGTCATTGTCTTCGGAACTCTGCTCGGCTGTCATGCATTTCCTCCCCGACCGGCTGGTGCAAATGCTAGAAACCAACAAGCCTCGTTCTATAAAGGCCGCGGAAGAGGCTCTGCGGGGCTTCGTCCGCGTGCGTGGAGCACGCGAGCACAATTTGAAGAGTATCGATCTCGACATTCCACGCGACGCCCTTGTGGTGTTTACCGGCGTGTCCGGCTCGGGCAAATCGTCACTGGCGTTCGGCACGCTCTACGCGGAGGCGCAGCGGCGGTATCTCGAATCCGTCTCGCCCTATGCGCGGCGTTTGTTCCATCAAATGGCGGTTCCCGAGGTTGACGAAATCGATGGCCTGCCCCCGGCCGTGGCCTTGCAGCAGCAGCGCGGGTCGCCCACCACGCGCTCTGCCGTCGGCAGCGTCACGACGCTGTCCAACCTGCTTCGAATGCTGTACTCGCGCGCGGGCGATTATTCACGGCACCAAGCGCATCTCGATGCCGAGGCTTTTTCGCCCAATACGCCGGCGGGAGCCTGTCCCGATGCCGTGGGCTCGGTCGGGTCTACGAGGTGACCGAACGTTCGATGGTGCCGGATGATTCCAAAAGCATTCGCGAGCGCGCGATCGCCGCCTGGCCGCCCGCCTGGCATGGCGGCAACCTGCGCGACATGCTGATCACGCTCGGCTACGACGTCGATCGTCCGTGGCGCGAATTGCCGAAAAAAGCCCGCGACTGGATCCTGTATACCGACGAGCAACCGGTGGTCCCGGTTTACATCGGGTATGACGCGAACGAGGTGCGAAGGGCGATCAGAAGCAAGGAGGAGCCGAGTTACCGCGGCAATTTCTCCAGCGCCAGGCGATATGTGCTGAACACCTTTGCCACCACCGAAAGCGCGTCGATCAAGAAGCGGGTATCGCGTTACATGGTAAGTACCGAATGTCCGCTCTGTCATGGCAAACGGCTCCGCCGCGAACGCTATCGGTCAAGTTCGCCGGCTTCGATGTTGCCGATATCTCCAGGATGCCGCTGGCCACGCTCGCTGACCTCTTGCGTCCCTATGCGGAGGCCACCGCTCCTACCCTGACCAAGCTTAAGGCGCAGCATCCGGAGAAGGCGCTGGTGGTGCAACGGATTGCCGAGGACTTCGGCGGCCGCCTCACGGTTCTGCTTGACCTCGGGCTTGGATATCTTTCGCTGGAGCGGAGTACACCGACGCTTTCTCCGGGCGAACTGCAGCGCTTGCGACTGGCAACCCAAGTGCGCTCCAATCTGTTCGGCGTCGTCTATGTGCTCGACGAGCCCTCCGCCAGACTTCATCCCGCGGACACCGAGGCGCTGTTGACGGCTCTCGACCGATTGAAAGCCTCCGGCAATTCGCTGTTCGTGGTCGAACACGAGATCGATGTGATCCGGCATGCGGATTGGATTGTCGACGTCGGGCCCGGCGCCGGTGAACTCGGTGGCCATGTGCTCTACAGCGGTCCGCTGCAAGGGTTCAACCAGGTAGAGCAATCGCAAACCCGCCGTCACCTGTTCGGCGACTACACTCTGCCAAACCGAACGCCGCGCTCGCCCAAGGACTGGTTGCGGTTGCGTGGCGTCAGTCGCAACAACCTCCATGAACTCGATGTCGATTTTCCGTTGGGAGTTTTCACCACTGTGACTGGCGTTTCCGGTTCGGGCAAGTCGAGCCTGGTGAGCCAGGTTCTGGTGGAATTGGTTGCAAAGCAGCTCGGCCATCCCCTCCCCTCGATCGACGATGAAGGCGACGAACTCGAGCGGACCGTCGTGACCACACTCGGTGGCCGGATCGCGAGCGGAATGGAGGGCGTCAAGCGATTGGTGGTCGTCGACCAAAAGGCGATCGGACGCACACCACGGTCCAACCTCGCGACTTACACAGGGCTGTTCGATTACGTTCGCAGGATCTTCGCGGCCACCAAGGCCGCGCGCGCCCGTCACTACGATGCTGGACGCTTTTCCTTCAATGTTGCCAAAGGCCGTTGCGAGACCTGCGAGGGCGAAGGCTTTGTTTGCGTCGAATTGCTGTTCCTGCCCAGTGTATATGCACCGTGCCCCAGCTGTCATGGCGCTCGCTACAACGCCAAAACCCTTGAAATAAAGTACCGCGACAGGAACATCGCCGCCGTACTGGGAATGACGGTCGATGCCGCCTTCACGTTCTTTGTGGACGAGGCGCAGGTGCGCCGGTCGCTCGATGTGCTGCGACAGGTTGGCCTCGGCTATCTGCGACTCGGCCAGCCGGCGACAGAGCTTTCCTGCGGAGAGGCCCAGCGGATCAAGCTTGCCACCGAGCTGCAGCGTGCGCAACGTGGCCAAACGCTCTACGTCCTTGACGAGCCCACCACGGGACTACACCCGGCTGACGTCGAGAAGCTCATCGCCCAACTTGATGGGCTAGTCGAATCCGGCAATACCGTCATCGTGGTGGAGCATGACATGCGCGTTGCCGCCGGCAGCGACTGGGTCATGGATATCGGCCCCGGTGCAGGTAACGAAGGCGGTCATGTGGTGGCGTTCGGCACGCCTGCCGAGGTCGCAGGATCGTCCATAAGCCGCACCGCGCCATATCTGTCGCGGTTCAGGGCCCGCCTCAAGGCCGACGCGTCAACGTCCAATCGCCTCGCGGCACCTCAGTAAAATCGCGGAATCGGCCCCAAATGCGGTGTTTGTCGGCCCGATAGATCGAACATCACTTCATCGACGTAACACCACCCCCAACCTTCCGGTGGATCAAAGGCTTCGATGATCGGATGCCTGGTCGCGTGAAAATGTTTTGTCGCGTGCCGATTTGGCGACTGATCGCAGCAACCGACATGACCACAGGTGCGGCAGATCCGCAGATGCAGCCAGGGATCACCCGACTTCAGGCATTCCTCACACCCCGGCGCGCTCGGAACAACGTCGCGGATTGCTGACAGATGTCCGCAAAATATCGCCATGTTTTCCTGCCGTTCTCCGCTTGACCTAGCATGCATCGCCTCTCAGTCTCCACCGGAGAGACCGCCGGACCTTTACTTTGCCGATTTGTCCGCGATGATACTCAATTTATGAATTTCCGGTTTCTTATCGAATATGTTGCCTGCCGTGATCTTCTCCATCAAAGCGGCGGCGACCTTTCCGTTGAGATGCGCGTCGCGTCAAGCCTCGTCGTCGAAAGTATCGAATATCGCGAAAGAGGAAGGTCCTTCTTGAATCGCATACCATGAGATCGTTCCGGGTTCGGCGTTCACCAAAGGAACCGCCGACCACAGAAAGTCCGCGACCTCTTTCTCCTTGCCGGGCTTGGCTTCAAGCGGAACGTACAGCGCGAACTTTGTCATTCTGCTCTCCTGTTTACGATCTTCGCGATCTGTATAGTGAGGAGACGCTGGCTGCGTTGACCGATGTCAAAATATCGGCGAACGAGATCGCTTCAGGTGGAAGAGATCGATGGGTCGCGCTCATGTCATGCTGCCCGGCATGAAGCAGCGAATGGAGGTTCCGAGAGATCCCTTGATAGGCCAGACCATCGCCCTACCCGCCCGGTTCGGCTCTGTAATCACCGCATCATCGGGGACGTCGATCCATTCATTGTCGACGCGCACACAGTAATGGCCGCTCCTGGATTCCCAATCCGGGTCCAAAACCGCGAAACCATCTGCATCCGAACAGCATGGTTCCTTGCCGGATCTGAGGCTGTCAAACCATGGCTTGAGCGGCGACAAATAGCTGCCGTCGTCGCGGGCTTGCACCGCACCGACGAATGCCGCCGCGAGAATGCCGAAGGTGAAGCCGAGGACAGGGATCTTCATGCTCAGGTTCGCCTGATCAAGACACCAATTCTTCACGCAGGTGGTGCGACTATCGCTGATCGTATCAACTCTTGATGCGCCGTCTCGGGCGTGCAGTGTGAATTCAACCGCATACCCATCGCACCCACGTTCCCCATCCCCGCATTCTTTTCCGCGCTGCCCGAGGATTCAGCCGCGCCACCTGCGCGAGCCTCGTGCAGTTCCGCCCCAACGACAGCCCCCTCCCCGATGGACGCTCCGACTCGCTTGACGGATCCAGACCGCACATCGCCGCAGGCGAACACGCCGCGCATGCTTGTTTCCAGGGGTAGCGGTCGACGGGATCCGTTGTTCGACGGGCGTGCGTCGGAGGGAATGTCCGAGCCAGTCAAAACAAAATTCTTGCCGTCCAGAGCGATCCCGCTATCCCTGAGCCAGCCCGTTGCCGGTTCCGCGCCGATGAAGCAAAAGACATGGCGGGTCGGCTTTTCAGTCTCTTCGCCGTTCACATTGTTGCGCCAGCGCACGCGCTCCAGTTGCTTCTCGCGGCTGCCATAGAGGGCAACGATTTCCGTACGGGTCAACACCTCGATATTGTCGATCGCCTTGATGCGGTCGATGAGGTATTGCGACATACTCTCCGCCAGACTCGGACCACGCACTAGCATCCGGATTTTTTTGGCGAAGCTGCGCAGGAAAACCGCCGCCTGGCCCGCCGAGTTGCCACCGCCGACCAGAACGATTTCCTCATCACGGCAAAGCCGCGCCTCGATCGGCGAAGCCCAGTACCAGATCCCCCGCCCTTCGAAATCGTTTAGGTTTGGAATGTCAAGGCGTCGGTAGCGCGCGCCGGTCGCCACGACCACGGTCGCGGCCTTGACGCGCCGGCCATCCGTGAGATGAAGCCCAAGCTCCGTTTCAGTCCGATCGATCCGTACCACTTCGCAGGGTATCACCACCCTAGCACCGAATTTCTGCGCCTGGACGTAAGCACGGCCGGTGAGCGCCTGGCCGGAAATTCCGGCCGGAAAGCCGAGATAGTTTTCGATACGCGCACTGGCACCGGCTTGCCCACCGAATGCGCGCGTATCGAAAACGGTGACCGAGAGACCCTCCGATGCGGCATAGACTGCAGTCGAGAGACCGGCGGGTCCCGCGCCGACGACGGCGACGTCATAGGTCCGATCGCGCTCGTCAATCGGCACCATCCCGAGTGCGCGCGCCAATTCGGTCTCATTCGGGTTTTTCAGGATGGTGCCCTTCGGACATATTGCCAGCGGCAGATCCGATGGATTGGGGGCGTATTGCTCGACCAGTTTCGCTGCCTCCTGATCCTGTGTGGGGTCGAGCAGTTGATGCGGGTAGGCATTGCGCGCCAGGAAGCCTTGCAGACGAACGACATCCGGGCTGTTTTCGGCGCCAATCAGCACCGGACCTCCGGCGCCCACCTCGATCAGGGCAACGCGGCGCAGGATCAGCGCATGCATGATCCGTTCGCCGAATTCGGGCTCTTCAATCATCAGGGTGCGCAGATTTTCCGGCGGAATCAACAGTGCTTCGACATCATCGATCGCGTGAACGTCGACGAACGCCGGCTGACTCGACAATTGCCCTACGTCGGCGACGAAGTCACCTGGTCCCTGCTCCACGATCGGAGCACAATGTCCCAGGGGATCGCGACGCGTGACGCGGACCGAGCCTTTGATGAGTACACACATGCCGGGAGCGAAGCTTCCTGTGACAAATAGCGCCTCGCCGGAGGCGTAGTGCCGGACTTCCCCAAAACGATGCAGCCGATCGATTTCATTCGGCATCAGCTTTGGAAACATCTGCTCGTTGCGGCTATCGATCGTCGACATTTTCAAGCTCCCCGACACGAAATCCGTTAATGGGCCATCAGGAGCGGAACAGGCGCCTCGTGCAGCAGATTGTAAGTTACACCACCCAGCAACCACTCGCGCAGGCGGAGATGGCCGTATCCGCCCATGACGATAAGGTCAGCCTTTCGCCTTTCAGCTTCTGCCATCAGCCGGGCGCCGACCTCCCTGCGACCGCTGATGACCCGATGAAGGACGGCGTCGATTCCATGATGCCTGAGATGGTTGACCGCATCGACACCGAGAATCGCCTCTTCCTTGGTGGGACGCTCGCCGGTCGCGACCACGACCACGACTTCTTTCGCCTTGCGCAGATACGGCATGCTTTCGGCCAAGGCTCGCGCCGCCTCCCGGCTGCCGTTCCAAGCGGTGAGGATTCGATCGAAGGCGATCTTGGGCCGCTCTGTCTCAGGAACCAAATAGACGTGCCGGCCCGATCCGAATAGAACGCCCTCGATCAGCCGCTCGGGATCCATCGTGCCGTTGGGACGTAAAGTCACAAAGCAGTCGGCGGAATGCGCCTCGCGGGCTGCAATCCTGGCGATATCGTCTGCCAGCACGTCGAAACGCCGAATCTCTACCTGGCGCTCAATTTGTTGGAGCCGCCTCGCCAGCGACGCCTCGGCTAGATCGCCGGCCTCGCGCGCATGGTCGATCACCTCGGCCGTGGCATCCCCCTCGATCCGACCGGGTAGTGGCAAGACGTTGAGAAACAGGCCGATGACCACCTGAGCGTCGAGCCGCCGGGCTATGTCGGCGACAGCCGCCCGTCGAATTTCGTCGGAAATGCCGCCGTCCAGCCAAATCATCATATCTTTGATCATCCGGGCCATCCCACATCAGCAGATCGAAAAGGCGGACGCACCGCGGCCAGTATCCATGACGGGCTGGTGGGGCCCTTTATTCGATTGCACCGTAGCGATCATGGCTTGTTGATCCTCAAGTGCCATCGTGCCGCGCCCGGAGCGAACACCCATTGACGGCCGTCAGTTTCCCTCGATATTTCAATGACGCAGAAATTGACGCTCGTCACGGCGCCCTCTCCGACGCTCTGCCATTCATCGCGGCTTACGGAGTTCAAGCGATGGTAGCGGCAGCTATACACGTTGTCCCGGACGACAACTTTGACGACTGGGTCGTACGCGCCGACGCTGAGCAGGAATTTGGCCACTACCCCACCCGAGAAGCCGCCGAACGGGCCGCGCAGGCGATCGCGCAAGAGCGCGAGTCCGAGCTCGTCGTCCATCTACCCGACGGAAAAACGAGGCGAACGTATTTTGCAAAAAGCTGGGTCGCCCGATTGTTTCGGCGATGATTCCGCGAAAGCCGGCGACGCCCCGTTACACCTTCATGCCGTCGATGTGCTCGCGGGTCCATGCCAGCAGTTGAGGCATGGGCATGACCCCGGACTTGCGCGCAATCTCCCGGCCGTGGTGCACGAGCATCAGCGTCGGTATGCTTTGGATGGAGAACCGCCGCAGCAGTTCCTGTACGGCGTCGCTGTCGACCTTGACCAGACGCAAATCGGGCTCGAGTTGGGTTGCCGCTTGTTCGAAGATCGGCGCCATCGCCCGGCAGGGACCGCACCAGGTCGCCCAGAAATCAACCAATAGCGGAATGTCACTGTGCGTTGCGTGCCTGTCGAAGCGGGCGACGCTGTCCAGCGCCGTCGGCCGACCCTCGAAAAGCAGCCGGTGGCAGGATCCGCACTTGGCGCCATCGCGCAGCCGTTCACGCGGCAAACGGTTGATCGCATAGCAGTGTGGGCAGACGATATGCAGCCCGGTGGTCATGTGTACTCCGCACGAAGCTGGACGCTGCAGCGTCATGCGTCGCCTGGGAGACCGCATTGACCGGCGTCAACTTTCGAACGCTCGGCGTTAATGCTGACGGACGTCATGGCCGGTTTGGGCCCTCCACTCCGCAATGTGCGAACCTCAGCACGATCCCTCAGCCCGAAGCTGAAGCCCGAAATATTTACGCAAAGCCGTTATGCAGGTCAAACAGGTGGCGGGCGAGTTACTGACCCGCAGAACAAGCGACGGCACTCGCAGAACAAATCTCGGCTCCGGCATATGGACGCTCGATTATCCGATATGGGCTTCGACCGGGCCGGCAATCCAGGACTTCCTTGACGATCGTCAACGCATTCTATCGCGCCGATATGCTTAATGAGCTGATCCAAATTAGACGCGGAGCATCACCATGGACAGAAGCCCGTCACCTCCTCCCCGTCCGGCATGTGGCAAATTGATGCGTTTTATCGCTGCCGAACCGACTGATTGCGATTTCCGACGTGTCGCTTAACCACGCCTCGGCTGTACCCACCTTGTACCCAACTGCATGGCCTAGATCTCGACGGCAGGGAAGCCCGAGGCGTGAAGACCCCTATTTTCTCGGGGTATTTTGCCGGGATCGTTAACGTCAGTCTCGTCTCCGGGCCGAGCACGGGAATCATAATCCTGGGGTCGGGGGTTCGAGTCCCTCTCTCGCTACCAAAATTCACTGGTTCACCAGATACTTAGAAAGCCGGCCCAGAGTCGGTTTTGGTCGTTTTGGGCTTTTTACCAAAGTGCACCAGCTAAAACGCCGACACCCGCCGACGACATTGCCGGCATCGTGACCTTCCTCGCCTCGCCGAGGCCGGCTGGATCACGGGCCGCACCATTCTCGCGGATGACGGCGTTACCTGAGCGCGATCAGCCGCTCGGTATCCGCGCCCAGTCGGGGCGCCGCAGGCAGCGTGATCGATTCTTCGTTTTCCCAGCGGAAGGCAGGACCGAAGGCGAACGGTTCGCCGTTAATGCCGATGCCCGGCGTATGGGGGTAGACCCCGGATAGATATTCGCGAAGGTCCCGGACCCGCGCTGACGGTACACCTTCGGCGTTGAGTGTCGTTTCGAGCTCCTCGGCCTTGGCCGCGCCGAACGCGACGGTGAGTTCAAGACGCAATTCTTCGGTGGCGAGGTTTGTCAAAAAGGCATCGGCCGCCAACCCGGGAGGTATGTGCGGGGGCGCCGCCAGTTCGGTGCGACCCAGCAAGCGACAGAGAGTAGCGAACTGTCCCATCGTGTTGGCGGCGACCGAAATATGACCGTCGCAGGTAGCAAACGTTTCGCCTCCGGGACTGCCGACGAAGCCTCGGTTGCCGATGCGTTCCGGCGCCTTGCCGGTGGCGAGCGTGGCGGCAGCCGGTCCCGACATCAGCGCCAGCGCCGAGTCGACCATCGAGACATCGATGGTGATCGGCGAGGTGTCGCCGCGCAACCGTCGAATGACAGCGGCCAATATCGCTTCGGCCGCGCTCATCCCGGTGGCGATGTCGATGACGGGAAAGCCGACCTTCACCGGCGCGTCGGTGCCGGGAGCGCTTTGCAACGACATCATTCCGGTTGCCGCCTGGATGACGTGGTCATAGGCGCCGCGCGTACTGTTCGGCCCGCTCTGGCCCCAGCCCGAGATGGAGCAGTAAATGATCCCGGGTTGCACGGCGCGGATATCTTCGGGCCCCAGGCCCAGACGCCGGGCTGCGCCGGGGCGGAAGTTTTCGACGAAGATGTCGGCGTCTTTCGCGAGACCCAGCATCGCCGCGCGACCCGCGGGAGTAGCCAGATCCACCGACACCGATTTCTTGCCGCTATTGAGTGCACGGAAAGCCGGTGGAACGCCGTCCATCTGCGGCCGCACGGCCAATTCACGTATAGGGTCGCCGGTTTCCGGCCGCTCGATCTTGATGACTTCGGCTCCCAGGCAGCGCAGATGATGAGTCGCGCAAGGACCGGCGAGCACATGGGTGAGATCGAGCACCCGATAACCTTCGAGCGGCTGCATGGCATTCTCCCAAATGGTAGTGATCACTACCGTATGGGTGGTTGCCCTCCGCCGTCAAGCCCGTTGCCCTTCGTTCTCGTGCGCGGAAACACCATCAGGACTCGGAGATATCAAGTTCCTTCAGCATTTGATCGGCTTCGGCCTGAAGCCGGTCGAGGCCCGTGATCAATGCCTCGGCCACACCGTCGGGAAGCGCGGCCAGCAGCCGCCTTTGACGCTTGCGGGCGACCGCGAGGATGGCGTCGTGCAGTTCTTTTCCCTGCGGGGTCAGGTGGAGCAGCACGCGACGACTGTCCCGCTTGTCCGGGACGCGCGTCAGGTAGCCGCGCCGCGCCAGGCTTTTCACGGACAGGCCGACCCACGCCTTGTCGGTGGCAAGCGTCCGGCTGATGTCGCGCGCGGTGATGCCGTCGCGCGTGGCGACGATCGACATCACGCGCCATTCCGGCAGACTCACGCCGAAAAGCTGGCGGTAGTGACGCGCGCTATACAAGGCCAGCGTGTTGGACAGACGAAGAATGCGCGCGCTGAGCAGGTCGGGGAAGGACGCGGGTTTTTGCATCAGCAAAATCTAGCACTTGACCGCCGGCGGCTCAAGCAATATGGTAGTGATCACTCCTAATTTCCGGATCACCGCAATTTTCGTACAGCGAGAGGGGGCGTCGGCTTGGACATCGTTCGCATATCCCGCGATGCCAACGACCTCGGCGAGTCGCTGTATTGGGATGTCGAATCCAGGCGGCTCTATTGGATCGACGCGTGGAAGACCACGATCCATGCCTTCGACCCGGCGACGGGACAGACGCTCGGTACGGATTTCACTGCCGCGCTGCACGGCCGGCCGATCGGATCAATCGCTTGTCATGCGCAGGGCGGGATGATCGCCGCCGTCAAGGGAGGCTTCTATCGTCTGGATCTTGCGCAAGGCAGCGCGGAGCTGATCGCAGCCCTCGAAGCCGACCGGCCTTCGACCAACCGGCTCAATGACGGCAAATGCGACCGGTCCGGCCGGTATTGGTGTGCGTCCGTCAACACCGATCACATCACGCCGTCAGCTGCCCTCTGGCGACTGGAAGCGGGGCGCGATCCGGTCTTGATGCAGGACGGCCTGGTGATTGGAAATGGAATCGCCTTCAGCCCCGATGACCGCCGGATGTACCTCGCGGATACCTTGACCGAAACAGTGTGGCACTACGAGTTCGATATCGCGACAGGCGCGATCGCCAACCGCCGCCCGTTCATCTCGACCGCCCATATCCGCGGCTTCGTCGACGGTGCAACGGTGGACGCCGAAGGATGCTACTGGGCTGCGCTGTTTCGCGGCGGTGCAGTGGCGCAATTCGATCCAGACGGAAGGCTGATCCGCCATGTCCGGCTGCCGGTATCGAATCCGACCATGTGCGCCTTCGGCGGGGCAGCGCTCGACGTGCTCTATGTGACATCGGCAAGCCGATTCCTCGATGCCGAGCAATTAGCCGCACAGCCTTTGGCGGGGCAGGTCTTCGCCGTTCATGGTCTCGGCGCCCGCGGTGTCCCCGAGCCGCGATTTCACGGATGACCCTGCAAAGGCACAAACGATCTAAAACAACAACCTGGGAGCGGGACAGATGCGATCATGGACCATGGCCGGCGCGCTGGCGCTAGGCCTCTCGTTCACTTTGAGCTTGGCCGGGCTGACGAGATCCAATGCCCAGAATATCGGCGTCAGCGTCGGCTATTATCCAGGTGCGCTGATCTCGCTGCCCGCGCTGGTTGCCAGCGACCAGAAGTTCTTTGAAAAGAATGGTCTTGCGACTGAATTGGTCCCAATCACGACCGGTCCGGCGATGACTGCGGCGGTATCGAGCGGCAGCGTCACCTTTGTCAACAATTCCTGGGACAACCTGCTGACGTCGGTCGAGAAGGGGTTGCCGGTGCGAGGCATTGCGGGCTCGACCGTCAAGGTGCCGTTCGCCCTGGTCGCCCGCAAGGGCCTCGAGCTGCCGCACGCCAAAGAGGGCTATCCCGCCGTCATCAAGGACCTCGTCGGCAAGAACTGGGGTGTGCTGGCGCTCGGCGTGTCCATCCACTTCATGGAGCAGACATTGTTGACCGACGCCGGATTCAAAGTCTCCGATGCCACCTTCCTGGCCATCGGGCTGCCCAACACCGCGCGTGCGGCGCTGCAACGTGGGACCGCCGACGTCTATCTCAGCATTGAACCCTTGCCGGCGATCTTCGCCGCCAAGAATGAAGGCAGCGTGCTCGTTGATCTCGGCTCCAACCAGGGCCCAAGAGTGTTCAACGATTTGGGCTACAACGGCTGGTGGGCATCCACCACCACCATCAGGGACAAGCCCGACGTCGTGGCGCGCTTCGCCAAATCGCTGGAAGAGTCCTACTGCTGGTACAGTAATCCCGCCAACCTCGACCAGGTCGTTGCCATCATGCAACGCTACGCCGCCGTTCCCGAGCTCTCTCCGGAGCAGTACAGGGAGATGGTGAAGCGCCTGATCCCGACCTTTGGTCCCGCCATCACAACCCGAACCATCGATACCTGGTCGCAGTTGCTCGTGGACCATCAGCAACTGACCGCGCCAAAAAAACGGTCGGACGTCATCGCCGCTTCCGCGCCGGAGGAATTTTCGTGCCCGAAATAGCCGGATCCGGCGCCATGGTATCCTCCGCCGCCCGCGCGCCGACAAACGATAGCGCTCACATCCGTGCCCGCGGCGTGGCGGTGAACTTCGGCCGCGGTGCGCGCGCAGTGCTGTCCGGGGTCGATCTCGAGGTGACGAAGGGAGAGTTCGTCGCGCTGATCGGCGCCAGCGGCTGCGGCAAGACGACACTCCTGAATGTCATCGCGGGGCTGGTGCCGGCGTCACGCGGCACCGTTGAGATTGCCAAGCGGGCGCCCTCCGCGGGTCGCGACGATATCTGCTATATCCTGGCCCGCGACGCGCTGCTGCCGTGGCGGACCGTCCGGGGCAACGTCGAATACGGACTCCAACTGTCCCATGTCGGTCGCGAGGAGCGCGCGCGGCGGGCGGCAAATTATATCGAAAAGGTCGGGCTGCAGAACTACCGCGACTTCTATCCATCGGGGCTATCCCAGGGGATGCGGCAGCGAGTCTCGCTGGCGCGGGCCTTCGCCGTGGAACGTCAGATCTATCTGATGGACGAGCCGTTCAGCGCCCTCGATTCCCAGACCAAGCTGGTCCTGCACGACCAGTTGCTGGGCCTGTGGGAGACCAGCCATGCGACCGTTGTCTTCGTCACCCACGATATCGGCGAGGCCATCACGCTCGCGGATCGGGTCGTCGTGATGTCCAAGCGCGGCACCGGTGTCGCCGAGGAAATCCTGATCGACCTGCCACGTCCGCGATCGGCCGAAGCCCTGCAGGCCGATGCGCGCTACCACGACCTCTACCGCCGCACCTGGACGTGCCTGAAGGCGAGCACCCAATGACGAATCTGGCGAGTTCGGAAGCCGCGCTGAGTTCGGCGACCAGGACGGCGGACGACCGCCCGGGCCTGCTATTGGCAATGCGCACGATGTTCCTGGCGCTGGTGCTCGCGATCTGGCAGGGCAGCGTGGCCATTGGCTGGGCCGACGCCGCCTTCGTCTCGACGCCATTGGGCGTCGCGCAATCGTTAGGGCAGCTGATCCGAAGTGGCGAGCTGTTGCCGAATCTCGGTACCACGATCATCGAGATTGCGCTGGCGTTCGTCGCCTCGGTTGCGTTCGGGGTCGCCTCCGCCGTCGTGCTCGACCGCAACAACTGGCTCGACCGGATCGTCTCGCCGTTCCTGACGGCATTGAACAGCATGCCGCGGATTGCGCTCGGGCCGCTCTTTATCCTCTGGTTCGGCATCGGGCCGGCATCGAAGATCGTGCTGGCCTTTTCGCTCGGCTATTTCATCATGTTGTTGAGCACGCTCGGCGGGTTGAAGAATGTCGACCGCGATCTGCTGCTGATGTCGCGCCTGTTCGGTGCCTCCGAGCTTCGGCTGTTTCGATATGTTCGCCTGCCCTGGGCACTGCCCGGCATCTTCGCCGGCCTCAAGCTGACGCTGATCTATTGCAGTGCCGGTGCTGTCATCGGCGAGATGATCGCCGCAAAAAGCGGACTTGGCCTGCTGGTGCAGACCTTCAGCGGCCGTTTCGACGTTGCCGGTGTGCTGGCCCTCATTCTCATCGTCGCCATCATGGTCATGACGCTGACCTCGCTGATGGAATTGGTCGAACGACGCCTGCTCGCCTGGAGCAAGGGCAGCACAGACGTACCCGGCTGACGAAGCCCGGGCGTCCCTATTTCAATGCCTTGCCTGACCTGCTGGCGAGCGCCCGCTCACCACATGGTCTGGCGTGCCCGCTCCGGCCAGGCCTTGTCATAGTCCACGCCGCCGACGCGGTTGTCGCTCATCTCGGCGAGGATCTGGCCGGGGGTCGGCAGCGACGCCGGATCGACCCGGCTGTCCGGATTCCACAGCGCCGAGCGCACGATCGCCCGCGCGCACTGGAAATAGATCTCCTCCACCGTCATCACCACCACCGTGCGCGGCGCCTTGCCGTCCACCATGAACGATGCCAGCAGCGCGGGATCGGCCGCGACGTGAGCATGGCCGTTGACGCGCAGCGTGGTGCCGGAGCCGGGAATCAGGAACAGCAGCGCCACCCTGGGATCCCTGACGATGTTGCGCAGCGAATCGACGCGGTTGTTGCCGCGGCGATCGGGCAGCATCAGCGTCCTGTCGTCGTGGACCCGAACGAAGCCCGGCAGGTCGCCGCGCGGCGAGCAATCCAGTCCCTCCGGCCCCATGGTCGCCAGCGCGGCGAAGGGCGAGGCTTCGATCAGACGGCGATAGGACGGCGTGATCCAGTCGGCGACCTTGGCGGTGGAGGATTCGCCGATGTCATCGAACCTGCCGTAGATCTCTTCGAGCTGCGCGACCGTTGCGATCACCGTCATCCATGTCTCCCTGCCACCTGCCAACGTCGGGCATCCCCTTCGCCGTCGTCATGCGCCTCTGATGATGCGGACCAACTCGCCCGCATGATCTTCCGCGCGGCCGATATTGTTGATGGTGAGGTC
>LNAP01000086.1_pt1 | contig 88275 bp, 76 predicted proteins | sample 602601 | NCBI WGS metagenome assembly LNAP01 (sample SAMN02440304, study PRJNA202911) | soil metagenome | biome: Subtropical and temperate rainforests or woodlands; isolation source: soil samples (1 kg each in a 20% v/v slurry with milli Q water) were... ...
GCGAAGTCTTCGTCAACTTCAACTGAGTCAACAAGGAGCGACAACTATGAAGAAGCAACAGAGCGGTTTCACCATGATCGAGTTGATTATGGTGATTGTGATCTTGGGGATACTGGCGGCGTTTGCTCTGCCGAGATTTGCGGATTTCACTGGTGATGCTCGTTTAGCTGCGATGCAAGGTGCTGCTGGCGCCGTTAAGTCGGCTTCTGCAATTGTTCACGCAGCAGCTCTCGCTAATCCGACTGAAGCCGGCACTGGTGAAATAACGGTCGAGGTCGGTATCGATCTAGTTGGCACCTACGCCGCACCCACCGAAGAGGGTATTGGATTAGCGGCTCAACTGAGCGCAGATGACTTCGATATCGACGATTCGACAACTGCCAACACCATTGTGATTGCTGATAAAAACAAAGCGGCGTGCTTGTTCAGTTACAAGATGGCTTCAGGAGATGATGCCCCTGTCATCAACACCGCAGCCCTAACGGCAACTAATTGCAACTGACGGATTGGGATTATTCAGCCATATAGGGCCAGATCAGTTGCAGCCAACCATAACCATCGCTATTTGGTCTCAGTGGCCAGGGGGTTCTCGCCCGATATCCTGCGGTTGCGCTTGCTTATGACCTATGCTCGCGGCTTCACCCTCGTCGAGCTGATCATGACACTCGTCATCATCGGCGTCCTCGCCGCCGTGGTGGGGCCGCGCTTCTTCGATCGAAAGGTGTTCGACGAACGCCTATTCTTTGAAGAGACGGTCTCGGCTGTGCGCTATGCACAGAACCTGTCCTTGGCCGGCGGCTGCCTGACCGAGGTCAGCCTGGGGAGTAGTGGCTACCATCTGCGCCGCGCCGCGAACTGTACCTCGGGCGCTTTTAGCGCCGAGGTGCAGGGGCCGGACGGCCAGACTCCTTTCGCCAATACCGAGGTGCCCACGGGCGTGTCGGTGTCGGCGACCAATTTTCCCGTGGTGTTCGACTCGCTGGGGCGTCCCTCTAGCGCGGCGAGCGCCTCCATTGGTGCGTTCACTTTCAGCGTGACCGCCGAAACCGGGCTGGTGCAATGAAACTCCAGCGCGGCATGACGCTGGTCGAACTGGTGATCACCATCGTGATCATCGGTATTGCGGCAGCGGCGCTGTTCACTGCCATGGCCTCGATAACGGCACGCTCCGCCGATCCGTTGCTGCGTCAGCAGAGCCTTGCGATTGCCGAGGCATATCTGGAAGAAATCGAGTTACAGGCGTTTGCCCCGCAAGCGAACGCCGCGTGCAACCCGATGCGTGCCTGTTTCAACGACGTGCGCGATTACGCGGGATTGTCCGAGGCGCCGCATGATGCCTTCGGTACTGTGATTTCTGACTTGGCAGCCTATAACGTCGCCGTTTCGGTGAACGGCCCTGACGCCTGGAGTGGCGTGCAGGCCCTGCGCATCGACGTCAGCGTAACCGATCCAGCTGGCGCCACTTTGCAGTTGAGCGGCTATCGCACCTGCTACGGCGAAACGGACGCCTCGGGGGCAAGCTTATGTCCCTGAAGCCGCGCGGCTTCACCTTGGTGGAGCTGGTTATGGTCATCGCATTGGCTGGCCTGGTGGCTGTGATGATTTCAACGGTGTTGGGTCGGCCGATGGAAAGCTTCACGGCGCAGAGCCGGCGTGCCGAGCTGGTAGACCTTGGTGCTGGCGCCATGCAGCGTATGGCGCGCGATGTGCGTCTCGCGGTGCCCAACTCTTTGCGGGTTTCAGCGGACGGCCAAGCCTTCGAGTTGTTGCTAATTCATAGCGCAGCGCGCTACAGGCCGAATCGCAACGACAGCGACGGTTTGCGCTTTGGTGAGGCCGCCTCCAATTGCGGAAGCACCACAGCTGATAGTTCCTGTGATTCCGTGCAGGTCCTGACGCCTTCGCTCGATCTGTCCGGTGCACGCTGGCTGGTGCTGTACAACATTGGCGCGCAATCGGGTACGACTCCTGTCCTAGGGGCAAATCTCTGGGCGGGTGGTAACCCCGGGGTTATTACGCCGACCGGTACGACCTTTTCGCTTCGCAGTGGTGCGCCGACTGACGAGTCGCTCATCGCCCTTGGCAACTTGCCCAGCGGAGGCTTCCGTTTCGCCTTCGCTTCGCCGCAACGACGCCTGTATCTGGCCGAGCGCGTAGTGGGTTATCGCTGCCAGAATGGGCAAGTGGTGCGCTACAGCTATAGCCAGCTGCTCGCGAGCCTGCCCTCGTCGCCGCCGCCCGGGTCCGTGCCGCAATTACTTGCCAGTGATGTCAGCCAGTGTCAGTTCAGCTACCGAGCCGGCACAGCGCAGCGCGGTGGACTGCTGAGCCTCTCGCTCGGCATGACCCAGGCCGGCGAAACCCTTCGGTTGATGCAACAGGTCCATGTCGATAATGCACCCTGACCGCCCCTTCCCGGGACGCTCGACTGGCTTCGGAATGGTCGCGGCGCTATTTCTGATGGTGATCGTGGCTTTGATCATTCTAACGATGGCTCGGTTGTCCACGACCCAGCACGGTACCGTCAGCCTCGCCATTCAACAGGCTCGAGCCCTTCAGGCAGCCAACGCTGGCCTGGAATGGGGTATTGCGCGTGCGCTCGAAGCGGGTAGCTGCGACTCGAGCGCATCGCCCACGCTCAGCGGCAGCGGCCTCGATGACTTCGTACTACGCGTTCAATGCAGCCGTGATGACTATCTGGACGCCGCCGGCGCAAGCATTAGCCTTTATCGCTTGGTCGCTACCGCCGAGAACGGCCAGCCTGGGTCGAGAGCGGACTATGCCTATCGACAACTGAGTGCCGTGGTGGAAAGGAAACCCTGATGAAGAGAACCGTGCGTGACATCCTGCTCGCCTGTTTCGCCCTGGTTTGCTCGGGGCTGGCCTGGAGTGCCGACGTGGGAATCTGCTCGGAGAACTTTCCCGATGGTCTTCAGAGTTACAACCGTGGCGGGATTGACTTCGGCTATTTCGCTCAGCTGCAGAACAGCCCGGATAACCGGTTGCACGCGCGCAGTATTACTCGAAACTGGTGGTCATGGTTGGTGCCGACCTGTAACACCGGTCAGTGCGAGGCGATCGATGCCAATGGACCTTCCCAGTCACCAGGCGCGTTCCAGAGCTACGCCAGCAATACCGATGTTTATCTCGGCTATCAGGAGATCGGGACGCTCTCAGGCAATGGCGTCAATCGCTATCGCACTGTGGACGTCGGCACCGATGGGCAGCTGACGATCAATAGCAGCGGGCAGAGCTTTTACATTGCGCAACTGCAGGTCGGTTACCGCGCGATTTTACGGCTCTCCCCCGGCGATTACTGGATCGGCTCGCTGGCGACAGGCACGGACTCGCAGATCCAGGTCGTCGGTAATGGGCGCGTGCGTTTGTTCGTGCGCGACGCGCCAAATCTCGGCTATCGCTCGTTGTATAACTCTGCGGGGGAAGGCACGACCGGCTCCGCCAGCAAGTTGTTCCTATATGGCTACAACGCGGTCACCTTAAACACCGATTCAACCTTCAGCGGTTACGTATATAGCCAGCGTGATGTGGTCATCGGCGATTCCGCTTGGCTGTACGGTGCTGTGACGGCGGCAAACATCTCATTGGCATCGAACGCCACCGTTCGCTACGTCTCGCCGGTGGGTAGCTGTGCCAAGCCGGCCGAGCTGCGCTTGAGCTGGCTGCTCGATGAAGCAAGCTGGACGGGGGCAGCGGGCGAGGTCAAAGACGCCTCTGGCAATGGCCTGGTAGGGCGCGCTATCAACGGTGCCGCCACTGCGTCTGCCACGCCGGCGTTGCCGGAGGTGGACTCGCAGGGTACCTGCGGTTACGGCAGCTTCGCCGCCAGTGCCAGTCAATATCTGCAGGTGCCGCACAATGACCTACTGACCCTACGCGACAGTTTCACCATCGGCGTTTGGGTCAAGCCGCGCAGCCTCCCAGCGAGCGGCTTGATGAGCATTCTTTCTAAAGACGAGAACTACGAGTTTCATCTCAATTCGAACGGCACGGTGAACTGGTGGTGGCAAACAACAGGGCCGAGTGCAACCGTTCAGTTCAACAGCAACAAAGCGCTGGTGGCCGGGCAGTGGAGCCATGTTCTGGTTCGCTACGCTCCGGGTGACCAGCGTATATATATCAATGGTGTCGAGGCAGGGCGAGCGACCTTCAGCGGGACACCGGTGGCCAACACCGATCCCGTGCAACTGGGCTGGGACCAATTGCCTGGTCGACATTTCAACGGTGAGCTGGATGAACTGCGTATCTACGACGGTGCGCTCAGTAACAGCGAAATCGCTGCGCTGGTAGCTGAGCGCCATGCCTGCTCGCGCCGCCTGCAGTGCTTTGGTGACAACTTCGACAGTGGGCTGGGTACGGACTGGGCAGTTTCAAGTCGCGGCAAGACAGCCTTTACACCTGCTGTTTATTCCGGGCGTCTGCGTCTGACCAGCAACGCAAACAATGTCTCTACCGCCTCGGCGTTGCAGCGGTTCTTCCCTGCGCAGGGCAACTTCATCCAGGTCGAATTCGATTACTACGCCTACAACGGCAGTGGTGCAGATGGCATCGCCGTCATCCTGTCGGATGCAACGCAGACGCCGCAACCGGGCGGATTTGGCGGTTCGCTTGGCTATGCCCAGCTCAACGACGGCAACAATAAGGTCAATGGCTTTGCCGGTGGCTGGCTGGGAATCGCCGTTGATGAGTATGGCAATTTTTCCAACCCCACCGAGGGACGCCTGGGTGGAAACGGATTGATTCGGGACTCGGTGAGTGTACGTGGGTCGGGTAGCGGCTTGAATGGCTATCGCTATCTAAAGGGAACCGAACGCTCGCTGAGCCCGGAGGTGGACGATGCCTCCAGTAAAGGTGCGTCGCCGGGGCATCGTTACCGATTGACCATTGATGCGCGCACCCAGGGCCAGGTATTGGTCACGGTGGAACGCAAGACGGGATCTGCCTTCGAGGTACTGCCCAACCTGGACCGTTACAACGTGATGGCAGGCGGCAACAACCAAGCAGCGCTGCCGGAGCGATTCTATCTCTCCGTCACCGGCTCCACGGGTGGGTCGACCAACATCCACGAGATCGACAATCTCAATGTCTGCGCAACGGAAATTCAGCCCATCGGCCAGCAGATCCATCACTTCGATCTCCGCTATGCCTCACCTTCACTGACCTGCAATCCGCAGAAGGTAACGGTCACCGCCTGCCTGAACGCCGACTGCTCGCAGGTCTACAGCGAGGCGGTGACGGCCAAGCTCACCGGCGATGGGGCGGTCTGGCATGGCAGTAACGAGCTCAGCTTTTCCGGCGGCGCGGCCGACGCCATTGTGCAGGTCACGCGTATAGGGGAGGCGACGATCGGTGTGGGTGGGTCTACCCCCCCGGCTCTGTCCTTTGGCGAAACTACCTGCTCAACGGTCGGGTGCAAACTGGTAGGCGTAGAGAGCGGGTTTATCGTCGACGTACCGACGCTCACCGCCAACCGCCCTCAATCCAATGTCTTGTTACGCGCTGTTAAGGCCGACCCAAGGGACCCGCAGAAGTGCGTGGCCGGGTTTGGCGGCGGGACCAAAAGTATTGGTTTCAATGCCACCTACGATTCGCCGAGTACCGGCAGCCGCGCGGTTAGTATCAACGAAACGCCGATCAGTACGACGCCAATCGGGTCGGCAACCGAGTTCACTCCGCTGACCTTGAAGTTCGATGCCGAGGCCAAAGCGCCCCTCACCGTCAACTATTCCGATGCGGGGAGGATGAACCTCAACGTCCGGTACGCACCAACCGAAGGCAACGAGCGGGAGCTGGTCATGCTGGGGGCGGACCAGTTTCTCAGCAAGCCTTACGGGATCCACATCGAGACCGATATCGACAAGCGTGCGGCGGCTGCGCGTTGTAATGGTCCAGGCATCGACCAGTGCCCTGTGTTCGTTGCCGCAGGGGAGCCCTTTCCGGTGCGCTTCCGCGCCGTCGGCTGGGATGGCTCGGACAGCGAGCCGCATACCGCTCAAGAGTTGGCCAACAATATCTCGACGCCGAACTTTGCACTCAGTGCCGCCAGCGGCGCATTCAAGCTGGAGCAAACGCTCATCGCACCGGATGGGCGAAGTCCTGGTGTGCTAGGCGTAAATACCTACGACCATGCGCGCGGTGAGGGCACGACGGTCACGGCTCAGAATATTTCTGAAGTCGGCATCTTCAAGCTCAAGGCTCGATTGAACGAGGGTGTCAGTTATTTCGGTGAGTCGGTGGAGGGGGGCGAAAGCAATCTGATCGGTCGTTTCATCCCTGCGCGCCTGGGGGTGGCTGGAACCGCCCGTCTGGCACCCGGTTGTGGTCCGTTCAGCTATCAGGGGCAGCCGATGAGTTTTGCCTCGGGCGTTGAGCCGCAGGTCAGGGTGACGGCCTACAACAGCGCTGGCGTGGTCACCCGGAACTATGACGTCGCCCCGTTCTGGCGACTCGGCTCACCCCAGCGAGAAGCCTATCGCTCAATTACCGGTAAGGCTGGTCTGGATAGTCGCCTCGTTGCGGTCGGCAGTGCCACCGAAACGGTTGAGGAAGCCGACACCGGCGATGGTGTGCGCTTGTATCGCTGGGCGGATGAGCAGCTGAGCTATACCCCGGCTGTCACGCCAACGAGCGATGATATTCCGTTCGTCGCAGCCGTAGAGCAGACGCTTACCGCAGCCGGCCTTACGGATCTGGATGGCGCTTGTCACTCCTCCGTAGGCTCTGGTTGCCAGGCGTATAGCTACCAATTTGCCGCCGGCAGCGAAGTTAGGCTTGGGCGTCTGGTACTGGGTAATGCTCACGGCTCGGAACTCCAGGGGCTCGACCTCCCGCTCTCGATCGAAACCTGGCAGACGCTTGGTACTGCGCCTGGCTTCAGACTCGAAGCAGGAGATGAATGCACAACGGCGGATTCGCTTGGGCAGATCACCCTGCAGGCCCACGGCGGAGAGATTGCGCCAAACGACACGACGGCAAGTCTGGGGATGCCTGCGGGCGGGCAGGGCACGCTTTCCCTGACGGCGCCGGGCCAGGGTAACTACGGGAGCCTGAAGGCCAGCTTGCCATCCATGCCGGATTGGTTCAGGTACAACTGGTCGGGTAGTGGTCGCGAACCGGCATCAGGGTTGGCAAGCTTCGGCATTTATCGTGGCTCCCCCCCTCTCATCTTTCGCCGCGAATTGTATCGCTAGAAAACCGGGTTACCGCAAACGCAAAACGGCCGCTCAATGAGCGGCCTTTTCGTCCGGGTGTAAAAGAGGGGAATCCCTGGCCTGCCTGTACCAGGGTCCCCGAAACTGGTTGATTCAGTCTATGCACTGGATGTGCCAGTTTCGTGAAGGTCGGCAGGCGGCTTTGCTCGGAGTTGTTCGCAGGCGCTGAACGCCGGAATCCGCGGGGGAGGCGTGTCCCAAGCACTGTGTCAGGTGCGCTGTAAGGAATGTCCGACAGATGCTCGTTCGGCGATCTCGCGTAAAAGCAGTGCGCATGCCTTATTGCATGCGCACATTTGGCGCGTTATTCCTGTTCCGGCCAGAGCCGTAGCGGGGTGCCCTGGGCGGGCCAAAGGCGCAGTTGGTCGATGTTGGAGACATCCCAGCGCTCGACGCGATTGAGCAGATCGAGGAAGTGGTGCTCCTGTTCCATGATTTCCTCCGCGCACATCTTGCGTGTGCTGCCCAGATTACTGAAGCGGATCTGCTGGCCATCACGCTCGTAACTGCCGAACCAGTGGTTGCAGCCCGCGTTGCCGTAGGCGCGGCCGTCGCTCAGCGTGAGCGAGACGGGGGTGCGGCCGATCACGGCGTCATCGCCGATCCATTCGGCGATGTAGGTGACGTCGCGTTGCAGTTCGAGCTGTTCGGTGGCACAGCCTGTCAGGCCGAGGGCTGCGATGAGTGGCAGGATTCGTGAAGTCATGCCTGTTGCTCCTTCTGGCAGCTGGGGCAGCGGTGCTGGTCGTTCTGACCGGACCAGCCCAGTTCGGTGATGCGCGCCTGGGCGGCGGGCTTGCGTGCGGCCTCACCGAGCTTGGCATCCACGGCGAACTCGAAGTCCAGCTGTTTGCCGCAGCTGTCGCAGGCGACCTGCCAGTTGAGGATTTCCAGTTCGCGGAATACCGGCCCGCTGGCCACCGCCATCCATTGCCCCGGTGGGTTGATCAGGTGGCGGACCTTCTCCACTGTCAGGCGCTGGGAAAGGTCGCGGCTGCCCTTGAGCGTGACGATCAGTACATCGCCGCTGCGAATCGAGCCGCCATTGCCGGTTACCTGATAGCGACCCGGCGCCAGCGCTCGGCATTCGGTGAGGGTGTGTGCGGGGTTGAGCAGGGTGTAGCGGAAATCGTGTTCGGCCATGACTCGTGATCGACGGTGAGTTGTGCGCGCAATGCTAGCACGCGCCCCGGCGGCAGGCGTGCCGCCGGGACGAATCACAGACGAGAAGCCGGTCGGTCACTGCGCTTGGGCGGTTGCAGGTTTGCCGAAAGTGTCTTCGAAGAAGCGCTGCATGTCGCGCCAGGAGCGTTCGTCCGCGGCCTTTTGATAGGCGACGTCGAGGCCGTTCTTCTGATGGGCGTCGGCGCCCGGATTGGTGAAGCTGTGCTTGGCACCGGGCAGGCTGACGAACTGGTAGTCGGCGCCGGCCTTGACCATCTCGACGTTCAGTGCGGCGATGTCGTCGCTGCTGATCATGCTGTCCTCGCTGCCATGCTCGACCAGCACGCGCGCCTTGACGCTGCCGGGGGCGGCGCGAGTTTCGGTGGCCAGCGCGCCGTGGAAGCTGACCACACCGTCCAGCGGCACGCCCTGGCGGGCCATATCCAGCACCACCTTGCCGCCGAAGCAGTAGCCCACCGCGCCCAATTTGGCGGTATCGGTCTGTGCCTGTTCCTTGAGCAGGTCGAGGCCGGCATTGAAGCGGCCCTTGGCAGCATCGGCGTCCTTCAGGGCTGCCTGCATGAAGCTCATGGCGTCTTTCGGATGATCGGTGTTCTTGCCTTCGCCGTACATGTCGATGGCGAGGGCACTGTAGCCCAGTCCGGCGAGGTCGCGAGCGCGCTGCTTGGCGTAGTCGTTCAGCCCCCACCATTCGTGTACCACGACGATGCCCGGACGCTTGCCTTCGATGGCGTCGTCATAGGCGTAATAGCCGATCATCTCGGTGCCATCGGCAGCGGTGTAGGGAATTTCCTGCGTCTGAATCTCGGCATTCGCAGTGACGCTGGCAACCATGAGCAGGCCGAACAGGCAGTGGCGCATCTTGAGATCTCCTTGATGTCGTTATGTGGCAAAGGGGCGAAGAAGAATAGCGGTTCTTCGACTGCGCGCGCAGCGCCTGGGTTCTTCTGACCGCGCGAAGGTACGTATAAAACGAAAAAGCCCCGCCGGATGGCAGGGCTTGTTCGTCGGGCGTGGCAGGGGTGTCATCCGCCCAGGTAGGCGTCACGTACCTTTGGATCGGTCAGCAGGTCGTGACCGCTGCCCTGCATGACGATGTGACCGTTTTCCAGCACGTAACCGCGGTCGGCAAGCTTGAGCGCCTGGTTGGCGTTCTGCTCGACCAGGAACACCGTCACGCCATCCTCGCGCAGCTGTTCGATGATCTCGAAGATCTGCTGGATGATGATTGGCGCCAGGCCCAGCGATGGCTCGTCGAGCAGCAGCAGCTTGGGTTTGCTCATCAGCGCGCGGGCGATGGCGAGCATCTGTTGTTCGCCGCCGGACATGGTGCCGCCGCGTTGCTGGTAGCGTTCCTTGAGCCTCGGGAACAGTCCGAGCACTTTGTCCAGCTGCTCCTGGAAGTCCGTCTTGCCGGTGAAGAACCCGCCCATGGAGAGGTTTTCCTCCACCGTCAGGCGGGCGAAGATCCGCCGCCCTTCGGGTACCACTGCGATGGCCTTGCGCATGATGTCGCAGGTCTGCTGGCCGACCAGCTCCTCGCCCTGGAAGCGGATGCTGCCGCTGGCCGCCTGCGGCGAGCCGCACAGGGTCATCAGCAGGGTCGACTTGCCTGCACCGTTGGCGCCGATCAGGGTGACGATTTCGCCCTGTTCCACCTGCACGTTGATGTCGTGCAGGGCCTGGATCTTGCCGTAGAAGGTCGAGACGTTTTCGAAAGTCAGCATGCTTACGCCTCCCCCAGATAGGCTTTGATCACGTCCGGATTGTTACGGACTTGCTCGGGTGAACCATTGGCCAGCGGGGTGCCCTGGTTGATCACGTAGATGTGGTCGGAAATGCTCATGACCAGCTTCATGTCGTGCTCGATCAGCAGCACGGTGACCCCGTGTTTGTCGCGTAGCATGGCGATCAGGGCCTTGAGATCCTCGGTTTCTCTGGGGTTCAGGCCGGCCGCCGGTTCGTCGAGCATGAGGATGCGCGGGCGCGTCATCATGCAGCGGGCGATTTCCAGACGGCGCTGCTGGCCGTAGGCGAGGGTGCCCGCCGGTCGATTGGCGACATCGGTCAGATTGACCTGTTCCAGCCAGTGCGCAGCGAAGTCCATCGCCTCGCGCTCGCTCTTGCGAAACGCCGGCGTCTTGAACAAGCCGGCCAGGAAGCCGGTGTTCAGGTGACGGTGCTGGGCCACCAGCAGGTTTTCCACCGCCGTCATGTCCTTGAACAGGCGGACGTTCTGGAACGTGCGCACCACGCCCTGACGAGCGATCTTGTGGCCAGGCAGGCCGTGGATCGGCGTGCCGTCGAGGAGGATTTCCCCCGCGGTCGGCTGATAGAAGCCGGTCAGGCAGTTGAACACCGTGGTCTTGCCGGCTCCGTTGGGGCCGATCATCGAAACCACTTGCTTGTCATGTACCGTCAGCCCCACCTCGTTGACCGCCAGCAGGCCGCCAAAACGCATCATCAGGCCGCGTACTTCTAGAATCGGGCGGCTCATTGCTTCAGCTCCAGGTGTGGGCGTTGCATCGGCAGCAGGCCTTGCGGACGCCAGATCATCATCAGCACCATCAGAGCACCGAACATCAACATGCGGTATTCGCTGAACTCGCGCATCAGCTCCGGCAGCAGAATCATCACGATGGCGGCGAGGATCACGCCGAGCTGCGAGCCCATGCCACCCAGCACGACGATGGCGAGGATGATCGCCGACTCGATGAAGGTGAACGACTCCGGCGATACCAACCCCTGGCGTGCTGCGAAGAAGCTGCCGGCAAACCCGGCGAAGGTCGCACCGAGGGTGAAGGCCGAGAGCTTGATCACGGTGGGGTTCATGCCCAGCGCGCGGCAGGCGATCTCGTCTTCGCGCAAGGCTTCCCAGGCGCGGCCGATCGGCATGCGCAGCAGGCGGTTGATCACGAACAATGTCAGCAGCACCAGCAGCAAGGCGATCAGGTAGAGGAAGATCACCTTGTTCACCGAGTTATAGGCCACGCCGAAATACTCGTGGAACGTCTGCATGCCCTCGGCTGCGCGGCGGTCGAAGGACAGGCCGAACAGGGTCGGTTTGTCGATGCCGCTGATGCCGTTGGGGCCGCCGGTGAGGTCGGTCATGTTGCGCAGCAGGATGCGGATGATCTCGCCGAAGCCGAGAGTCACGATGGCCAGATAGTCACCGCGCAGGCGCAACACCGGGAAGCCCAGCAGGAAGCCGAACAGTGCCGCCATCGCGCCGGCGATGGGCAGTGCAGTCCAGAACCCGACCCCGTAGTAGTGCGAGAGCAGCGCATAGGTGTAGGCACCGACGGCGTAGAAGCCGACGTAACCCAGGTCGAGCAGGCCGGCCAGACCGACGACGATGTTCAGGCCGAGGCCGAGCATCACGTAGATCAGGATCAGCGTGGCGATGTCCACCGCGCCACGTGACCCATAAAACGGCCACGCCAGCGCGACGAGGATCAGAGCGATGATGATCCAGCGTTGGGTCGAGGGCAGGGTAAGGAAGCTGCCCGCGCCTGCGGGTACGCTCGGCAGGCTTGGGCTGGCGGCCCAGCCGGCGGCCAGGTGAGTACGGAACAGTTGCCAGACGAACATGGCTACCGCGCAGGCGGCGATGATCCAGAACGTACCGGCTTCGGCGCCGTGCACTTCGACGCGGATGCCGACGGTGGTGAGCTTCAGGCCGAATACCGGCACCGCAACGGCGATGACCAGCAGGGCGCTGAAGAAGGCTGTACGGAGATTGCCGGTCATACCTTTTCCACCTCCAGGCGGCCGAGGATGCCGGTGGGGCGGAACAGCAGGACCAGCACCAGCAGGCTGAACGCCACGACATCCTTGTACTGGTCGCCGAAGATGTCGGCACCGAAGGCCTCGGCCACACCAAGCACCAGACCGCCGAGCATGGCGCCTGGAATGCTGCCAATGCCGCCGAGTACTGCAGCGGTGAATGCCTTGATGCCGGCGAGAAAGCCGATGTGCGGGTTGATCACGCCGTACTGCATGCTGATCAGCACAGCTGCGATGGCGGCCAGCGCAGCACCGATGACAAAGGTCAGGGCGATGATGCCGTTGGTGTTGATGCCCAGCAGGTTGGCCATCTTCAGGTCTTCTGCGCAGGCGCGGCAGGCGCGCCCCAGACGTGACCGCGAGATGAACATCGTCAGCCCGTACATGGCAACGAAGGTGACCACGAAGATCAGGATCTGCATGTACGAAATCACCACGCCATTCATGGTGCTTTCACCGAACACCAGGTTGCCCGGCATCAGGTTGGGAATCGCCTTGTCCTTGGAGTCCTGAGCCAGCAGCACGACGTTCTGCAGGAAGATCGACATGCCGATGGCCGAGATCAGCGGAATCAGGCGATTGCTGCCACGCAGCGGGCGGTAGGCGACCCGTTCGATGCTGTAACCGTAGGCGCTGGTGACGATGATGGCGGCGACGAACGCACCCATCATTAAGATAGGCAGCGCATCCAGGCCCATCATGGACAGGCCAACAATGGCGATGAAGGCGACATACGAGCCGATCATGTACACCTCGCCGTGGGCGAAGTTGATCATGCCGATGATGCCGTACACCATCGTGTAGCCGATGGCGATCAGCGCATAGGTGCTGCCAACGGTGAGCCCGTTGATCAGCTGTTGTAGGTAGTGGTAAAGCTCAGGCATCACTGCTCTCCCGAAGTCCCTGCAATTGCGTTTCGGTCTGCTGCGCTGCCCACGTCGAACGCACCGCACACCCTGGCGCGGCGCCACTGCGGTACGGTGCCCTGCGGATCACGCACGGCATTGGTTCGAGGTGGGCCTGCTGTTCAGGCCGCTCGTTGAATTACAGGTACGGCAGGGCGACCCGGGTGCTTTTGGCTGGGCCGCCTGCTTAAAACAAAGCCCACAAGCGAGTGTGGGCTTCGTCAGGCTGATGGAAATTACTTGGCTTCGGTCTTGGTGCCGTCCTGGTGCCATTCGTAGACGACGAAGTTGAAGTCCTTCAGGTCGCCCTTCTCGTCGAAGGAGAGCATGCCGGTCGGAGTGTCGAAGGTGTTGCTGCGCAGCGCCTCGGCCACCTTTTCGGTGTCGGTGCTGCCGGCCTTCTCGATACCTTCGGCAATGACCTGTACGGCGGCGTAGGCGGGGAATACGAACGGGCCGCTCGGGTCCTGCTTCTTGGCCTTGAAGCCGTCTACCAGTTCCTTGTTGCGCGGGTCCTGATCGAACGACTTCGGCAGCGTTACGTACATGCCTTCGGAAGCCGGGCCAGCGATGGCGGAGATTTCCGAGTTGCCGACGCCTTCAGGCCCCATGAAGCGCACATTCAGGCCTTTTTCCTTGGACTGACGCAGCAGCAGACCCAGTTCCGGGTGGTAGCCGCCGTAGTAGACGAAATCCACGCCTTCGCGCTTGAGCTTGGCGATCAGCGAGGAGAAGTCCTTGTCGCCGGCATTGATGCCTTCGAACAGGCCGACCTTGATGTTCTTGCTTTCCAGGGTCTGCTTGACGGCAGTGGCGATGCCTTCACCGTACTGCTGCTTGTCATGGATGACGGCGACGTTCTTCGGCTTGACGTGGTCGGCAATGAAGTTGCCGGCGGTCGGGCCCTGCAGGCTGTCGAGGCCAATGGTGCGGAAGATCAGCTCGTAACCGCGGGAGGTGATGTCCGGGCTGGTGGAAGCCGCGGTGATCATCAGGATGCCTTCGTCCTCATAGATGTCGGACGCCGGCTGAGTGGAGCTGGAGCAGAGGTGGCCGACAACGAACTGCACTTCGTCATTGACGATCTTGTTGGCCACCGCCACGGCCTGCTTCGGATCGCAGGCGTCGTCGTAGCGCACGCCTTCCAGTTGCTGACCGTTCACCCCGCCGGCCTTGTTGATCTGCTCGATGGCCATTTCGGCCCCGATGAACTGCATGTCCCCGTACTGCGCCACCGGCCCGGTTACCGGCCCTGCCAATCCGATGCGGATCGTGTCGGCGGCCAGGGTGTAGCTGGCTGCGCCGGTCAGTGCCATTGCCAGAAAAATTTTCGAAAGACGCTGCTTGGTCTTCATAAGTGCTCCACTTGCATCGTTATTGTTTGAATCCTGCGGGCCGGAGTGCCGTTAAGAGGCGAACATCCCGAAACGCTCCGGCAACTGTACCGGCACAGTGTAGAAGTGTCTCCTCCGTTTGCACAGCCGGCAGATTCAACCGTTTGATGGGAATCGGGGCGCGGGTATCATTGCGCCCTTTTCGTATCTGGTGAGTCCCATGGCCGACGACGCAAGCACTCTTTATGCCAAGCTGTTGGGCGAAACCGCAGCGATTACCTGGGAAGAACTGCAGCCGTTCTTCGCTCGCGGAGCGCTGCTGCAGGTGGCTGGCGATGCTGATCTGGTCGAGGTGGCGCTGGCCGTCGCCGAGGACGATCAGACCAAGGTAGCGGCGTGGCTCCACGGCGGACAGCTGTCGAAGATGCAGCCCGAGCAGGCGCAGTACTGGCTGGAGCGTGACCCCAACCTCTGGGCCGTCGTGGTCGCACCCTGGGTGCTGGTGCAGGAGCGAGTCGGCAAACCTGCATTGCACTGAAATGGGGCGAGCTCAGGTTTAAGTCAGCCTCGCACCCAGCGCTGCCTGGCCCAGGCACTCAGGCTGTCGACCGCCAATACCATCGCCAGCATGGCCAGGATTACCGTCGAGGCTTGGGCTTCCTGGAAGAGGCTGAGGCTCATGTAGAGCATCTGGCCCAGGCCGCCGGCGCCAACGAAGCCGAGCACGCTGGCCATGCGAATATTGTTTTCCCAGCGGTACAGCGTGTAGGCCACCAGTTGCGGCCAGAGCGAGGGCAGCGTGCCGTAGCAGAATGCCGCGATGCGTCCGCTACCGGCCAGGCGAAGGGCGTCGGCGGGCTGGGGCGGGGTATTTTCCAGCGCTTCGGCGAACAGGCGCCCCAGCACGCCAGAAGTGTGCAGCGCCAGAGCCAGGGTGCCGGCGTTCGGCCCGAGCCCCGCTGCCAGCACCATCAGCGCGGCCCAGACCAACTCCGGAATCGCCCGTAGCGCATTGAGCAGCAGGCGTGATGCAGCTTGCGCCAGCAGACCGAAACGGCCAGCCGCGGGGAGTGCCAGCAACAAGCCGAACAGGGCAGCGAGCAATGTGCCGATGGCCGACATCGCCAGGGTTTCCAGCGTGCCGCGAGCGATCGCCTGCAGATGCGCGGGCGACAGGTCCGGCGCCATGAATCCCGAAGCGTAGGCGGCCATCTGCGCAAGGCCGTCTCGGCTGAGCAGCGCGGCGCTTTCCAGCTGCAGGAAGGCAAAAGCGGCCACCACGGCCGCGACCAGCCCGGCCGAAATCAGCAGGCGCGACAGCAGACTCATGCGAATCTCCAGCGCAGCATTCGGCTGAGCAGGTCGGCCAGCAGCACCAGCGCGAGGAACGTCAGCAACATGGCGGCGACTTCACCGCCGGCGAACATGCGCATCGACAGGTCCATCTGCTGGCCGAGTCCACCGGCGCCGACGAAACCCATCACCACCGAGGCGCGGATCGCACATTCCCAGCGGTAGACGCTGTACGACAGCATCTCGCCCGTGGCCTGCGGCAGCACGCCGTAGAGGAAGGCCTGCAGCCGCGAGGCGCCGGCACCGAGCAGTGCGCGTGCGGGTAGCGGGTCGACCGATTCGAAGATCTCCGCGTAGACCTTGCCGAGCATGCCAGCGTAGGTGATGGCGATGGCCAGCACGCCGGCGGTCGGCCCCAGGCCTACGGCGCGGACGAACAACAGCGCCCAGACGATCTCCGGGATGCTGCGCAGCACGATCAGCAGGCCGCGTACCGGCCAGCGCAGCGCTTGCGCCCACCAGGCCGGGCGACCACCACGGCTGAGCGCCGAGAGCGACAGCACGCGGGTGGCAAGCAGGGCGCAGGGGATGGCGACAGCCAGGGCCAGGGTCATGCCGGCAGTGGCAATTGCCAGGGTTTCCAGTGTCGCCTGCCAGAGCAGGCCGAGGAATTCGCCGCTGTGCTCCGGTGGCCAGAACGCCGAGAGAAACGTGCCCATGGTGTCGGCATTGCTGCCGTCGAACAGCACACCCAGGTCCAGCTCGCTCAGCCTTACCCCTGGCCACAGCAGCGCCACGGCCAGCAGGGTCAACATCAGGCGTGGCGCGGCGGCAGGATCGTGTCGGGCAGCTGCGGGGTTCAGCATCGCGGAATGTTCAGTGGCGGCGTCGCTGCAGCAGGTGGCGACGGGGCATGCTGAAGCTGCTCATTGGCATACAGCGCCGCCAGCTCGTCGGGGCCGATTTCGCTGGCAGGCTTGTCGAACAGGATGCGCCCGTCACGCACGCCGACGATTCGCGGAAAGTGCTCCAGTGCCAGCTCCACTGCATGCAGGCTGGCCAGCAGCGTGGCGTTGCGACGTTGCGCCTCGCGGTTGAGCACGCCCAGCGTGTGACTGGCCAGTACCGGGTCCATGGCTGAGACGGGTTCGTCGGCGAGGATCAGCTCCGGCGCCTGGTAAAGCATGCGGGCGATCCCGACCCGCTGCAGCTGGCCGCCGGATAACTGATCGCAGCGCATGTACAGCTTGTCGGCAAGGTCGAGGCGTCCGAGCGCCTCGGCAGCGCCCTGGCGGTCCAGGGGATAAAGCAGGCTGAGCAGGCTTTTGGGTAGCGACCAGTTGCCGAGACGCCCCGCCAGTACCGCCGTCACCACCCGCTGTCGCGGTGGTAGCGGCGGCGCCTGGTGGATCAGGCCGATCTGGCTGCGCAGGCGTTGGCGAGCTCCCGCCGAGAGCGTCCAGGGGCGCTTGCCGAGCAGCTCGAGATCGCCCTGATCTGGCTTGAGCGACGTGGCTAGCAGACGCAGCAGCGTGGTCTTGCCGGCCCCGGACGGGCCAATGATGGCGACCCGTTCACCCTGCGCGACCTGCAGGTCGAGCCGCCGCAGTGCGATCTGGCCGCCGGCGTGGGTGTGGCCCACGCCGGCCAGCTTCAGCGCCGGTTGTGCAGCGAGGCCTGGCGCCGGCGGTGTTTGCAATGTGCTCATGGCTGGCGCTTACGCGGCATCACTTGAGCAGGCCGGCGGCGCGCGCAGCTTCTTCGATGCCTGCGTAGTTCTCCGGCTTGGTCTCGATAAAGCGACTGGCGGCCTGCAGATCGAGAATCGCCTTGTGCTCCGGGTTTGCCGGGTCGAGGGCGAGGAACGCTGCCTTGATCTTATCGACCAGAGCCGGGTCGAGATTGCCACGCACCGTCCAGTTGTAGTCGTAGTAGGGCGGAGTAGTGGAGATCACGCGGACCTTGTCGGTGTCGACCTTGCCGGCCGCGACCAGCTTGTCCCACACCGAGGCGTTGAGCACCCCGGCGTCGGCCTTGCCGGCCTCGACCCAGGCGGCGGTTGCATCGTGGGCGCCGGAGTAGGCGATGCGCTTGAAGAACTGCTCCGGCTGGATGCCGTCCTTGAGCATGAAGTAGCGCGGCATCAGGCTACCCGAGGTCGACGACACGGAGCCGAAGGCGAAGGTCTTGCCCTTGAGGTCGGCCAGTGACTTCACCTCGGGATTGGCGGTGATGAACTTGCTGGTGAACTGCTCGTCCTGCTCGCGCTGCACCAGCGGGATCGCATCGCCGGTCTTCAGACGAGTTTGGACGAAGGTGAAGCCGCCCAGCCAGGCGAGATCGAGGCGGTCGGAGGCCAGGGATTCAACGACAGCCGCATAGTCCGATACCGGGGTGAACTTCACCGGCATGCCCAGCTGCTGTTCCAGGTATTCGCCCAGCGGCTTGAACTTGCGAATCAGCTCGGTCGGGGCTTCGTCGGGGATAGCGGAAACCCGCAGGGTTTCAGCGGCGAGGGTAGTAGCAATAGACAGGGACAGGGCAAGGCCGGCGACGGCTGCCAGGGAGCGCTTCAGCATTGAGGGTTCTCCGGTTCAATAGCGGAAAAAGCGCGCGGATTATAGAGCGTGGTAGGCGTGTGGCGCCAAGGGAAAGCTGAACAGGGACGCTTGGAGCGCTTCTGTCGCATTTCCATTGCAGAAATATCGTGTAACACGACGAACTTTTTTCAGGCCCCAAACCTAAGTGATCTGTAGTGGCCGAATATGTGCAATGTGCCACCCCCGCAGGCAAAGGAAGCGAATGTGAAGTGCGATAAGAAGCGTCGGTCCACCATGGTCTGGGCAGATGGTCACTCGTTCAGAGAGGTAGCGCGAATTCAGGCGCAACCTGTTGGCAGCGCGGAAGTACGCAGCGTGCCCTTGACCGAGAAGATGTTCACCGAGGCGCGTATCGCAGCTGTCCTGCTCGGCCCACTGCTGATCGACCTGCCTCAGGGCTGATAGGGCGATCTCGCTCCGGCCAGCGCCGCGGCAGCGCGAGGGAGCGCACGCCGCGGCAAGGTGTTCAACGTATCAGCAGGTGCGCTCAGGCGCCGGCGAACAGTACCAGCAGCACCACACCGAGGATCAAGCGGTAGATCACGAACGGCAGCATGCCGACGCGCTCCAGCAACTTCAGGAAGATGTGAATGCACAGGTAGGCGCTCACCGCCGACAGCACCACACCCAGTCCCATCGCCGTCCAGTCGACCGCAACCCCGCCTTCCACCAGGTCGAGTGTGCTCAGCGCGCTGGCAAGCACGATCACCGGGATCGACAGCAGAAAGGAAAAGCGTGCTGCGCCGGAGCGCGACAGGCCCAGCAACAGCCCGGCGGTCATCGTCACGCCCGAGCGCGAGGTGCCGGGAATCAGCGCCAGCGCCTGGGCGCAGCCGATCAGCAGGATGTCCTTCCAGTTCAGGCTGTGCTCGTCGCGCGGTTGCGGGATTCGCCGGCTGACCACGTCCGACCACCACAGCAGCAGACCGAAGCCGATGGTCGCCCAGGCGATCACCAGCGGCGAACGCAGCTGGACTTCGATGAAGTCCTTGAACAGCAGCCCGGCGATGCCGACCGGAATCGTTCCAAGGATCACCGCCCAGGCCAGCCGGCTGTCACCGACCCGCTCGCGGCGGGCTAGCGATGCGAACCAGTCGCGGGTCATGCCGAAGACTTCCAGGCGGAAGTACCAGACCACTGCGGCCAGGGTGCCGAGGTGCACCGCCACGTCGAATGCCAGTCCCTGGTCGTCCCAACCCACCAGGTGCGGGAAGAGGATCAGATGAGCCGAGCTCGATACCGGCAAGAACTCGGTTAGTCCCTGCACGATGGCCAGGACGATGATCTGAATTAAATCCATTGCTTGTTTCCTGCGATGTCTTCTGATGCACGCGCGTTGCCAAGGGCAGGCGTGCGTTGAGCGGATGGGTCTGCGCGAGGCGATGCCTCGGGGCCTCCTTCAGAGGCGCTCGACGGCGGATCGTTCCGGTTGGTCGGGCAATTTGCTGGATCGGTCACAGTGGCATTGTGGCAGCAGGAGGGGGCATTGAGCAGTTGAGGGATGAGGGAGGTACATCGTTTGGCCGTTCCTGGCGGTGCGGCGCTAGAATCACGACCTCGTTCGTCTAGGAGCCGCCTCATGTCCGACCTGCCAACCCTCGCTTTTGCCGGTATCGGCCTGATGGGCCTGCCGATGTGTCGACGACTGCTGGCGGCGGGGTATCGCCTGGCGGTGTGGAATCGCTCGCCCGAGAAGTGCCAGCCGCTGGTAGAGCTGGGGGCCAGGGCGGTGGCGACGCCCGCCGAGCTCTGTGCCGAGGCCGACATTGTGCTGTTGTGTCTGGCCGACACCGCCGCTGTGCGCGAGGTGCTTTTCGGCAAGGGCGGCATCGCCGAAGGTGGCAAGGCCGGCAAGCTGCTGGTCGATCACTCGAGCCTGGAGCCGACGGCAACCCGCGACATGGCCGCCGAGCTGGAATTTCGCAGTGGCATGCGCTGGGTCGATGCCCCGGTCTCCGGTGGAACGCCGGGCGCGGAAGCCGGCAGCCTGGTGATCATGGCCGGCGGACGCGCCGAGGATGTCGAGCGGGTACGGCCGGTGCTGATGAATCTGGGCCAGCGCCTTACCCATATGGGTGGGGTCGGCGCCGGCCAGGTGACGAAGGTCTGCAATCAGATGATCGTCGCCTGCAATGCGCTGGTGATCGCCGAGGTCGTGGCCTTGGCCGAACGTGCCGGAGTCGACGCCAGCCTGCTGGCACCGGCGCTGGCCGGCGGCTTCGCCGATTCCAGGCCGCTGCAGATTCTTGCCCCGCAGATGGCAGCGAGCGAGTTCGAGCCGGTTAAATGGCATGTGCGCACCCTGCTCAAGGACTTGGACACTGCGGTGAAACTGTCCCGTGAGCAGGGTTCGGCGACGCCCTTGAGCGGCCTGGCCGCGCAGCTGATGCGCCTGCACGGCAGCCAGGGCAATCTGGAGCGTGACCCCGCCACGCTGGTGCGGATGTACCGGGAGGGCGACCAATGAAGATCGCCGCCAATCTATCGCTGCTGTTCACCGAACTGCCGCTTACCGAACGCATCCTCGCCGCCCGCACCGCCGGTTTCGATGGCGTGGAGATCCAGTTTCCTTACGAAGTGCCGGCCATTCGCCTGAAAGAGCAACTCGAGCGCGCCGGCATGCCGCTGGTGCTGATCAATCTGCCCGCCGGCGATCTGCTGCAGGGCGGACCAGGTCTGGCGGCGGTGCCGGATCGGCAGGAGGCCTTCGACGCGGCTCTGCAGGAGGCGCTGACCTATGCGCTGATGGTTCGCCCGGCCAGTGTCAACGTGCTGCCGGGCCGCCTCGCCGAGGGCGTCGACCGTGAGCTGGCGCTGGAGACGCTCGAGCACAACCTGTGGAAGACCGCCGACGCCTTCGACATGCTCGGCATCCGCGTGCTCTGCGAAGCGATCAACCCGCTCGATATGCCAGGCTTTCTGATCAACAGCGCGGCGGATCTGGAGGCTCTGCTGCAGCGCGTCGATCACCCCAACTGCCTGGCGCAACTGGATTTCTACCATATGGCACGCCAGCAGCTGGACCTGCCCAGCTGCATTACCCGGCTGGGCGAGCGCATCGGTCATGTGCAGTTCGCCGACTGCCCGGGCCGCGGCGCGCCGGGTAGTGGTGAGCTGGACTTCGGCGCGGCGCTGCAGGCCTTGCAGGCCAGCGGCTACCAGGGCTGGCTGAGCGCCGAATACAAACCGGGGGAGCAGGGCACCGAAGCCGGCCTGGGCTGGCTGGCCGAGTGGCGCGGGCGCTGAGCCATCGCGGGGCATAAGCGAAGGTGATGTTCGGAGACAGGATCAGGCACAGACTCTAGAGTCATGGTCGAGTCCCGGCTGGTCTGCGGCCGGAATATAAGAACAATCGAGACCGACGTCATGCAGCCTTCCACCCAAGCATCCAACGCCTGGCGCGTGCTGTTTCTGCTCTTTCTGGCGAACCTGTTCAACTTCTTCGATCGCACCATACCGGCGATCATCGCCGAGCCGATCCGCCTGGAGTGGAGCCTCAACGATTTCCAGCTCGGCCTGATCGGCACCGCCTTCACCATCGTCTACGCCATTGCCGGGCTGCCCCTGGGGCGCATGGCGGACCTCGGTTCGCGGCGCAAGATCATGGGCTGGGGGCTCACCGCGTGGAGCGGCCTGACCGCGATTAACGGCCTGGCCTGGAACTTCTGGAGCTTCCTGCTGGTGCGCATGGGCATCGGCATCGGCGAGGCCAGTTACGCGCCCGCCGCCAACTCGCTGATCGGCGACCTGTTTCCGGCGCACAAGCGCTCCCGGGCCATGGGCATCTTCATGCTCGGCCTACCGTTGGGCCTGTTGCTGGCGTTCTTCACCATCGGTTCCATGGTCGAGGCGTTCGGCAGCTGGCGCGCGCCCTTCTTCATCGCCGCGGTGCCCGGCCTGGTGCTGGCGCTGTTCATCTTTCTGATCAAGGAGCCCAAGCGCGGCGCCGCCGAGACCGTCAAGGTTTCCCAGGAGCCGGTGCAGCAGCCGATCCGCAAGGTGCTGTCGATTCGCACCTTCTGGTGGCTGGTGCTGGCCGGCCTGGCATTCAACTTCGCCACCTATGCCTGCAACGCCTTCATGGTGCCGTTGCTGATGCGTTATCACGGTGTCTCGCTGGTACAGGCGTCGGTCGCCACCGGCGTGATCGTCGGCTTGACCGGCCTGTTCGGGTTGACCCTGGGCGGCTGGGTGGCTGACCGTATCCACCAGCGCTACGCCCGTGGTCGCCTGATCTTCGCCGCTGTGAGCATGTTGATCGCGACCATCGCGACCGGCTATGCGCTGCTGGCCGGCCGCATCGAGGTCGGCATGTTCGTCGCGGTGTTCAGCATTGGCTGGCTGTTCTCCTACAACTTCTATACCTGCGTCTACACGGCAATTCAGGACGTGGTCGAACCGCGCCTGCGGGCCACGGCCATGGCGCTGTTCTTCGCTGGCCTGTACCTGCTGGGCGGCGGCATGGGGACAGTAGTGGTGGGGCTGCTCTCGGACCACTTCGCCGAAGGGGCGATGCTGGCAGCGGGCGCCAGCGAGATGGCCGAGGCCTTCCGTGCCGAGGGGCTGCACGGGGCGATGTATCTGATACCGGCGTCGCTGCTGCTGACCATGCTGTTCCTGTTCCAGGCATCGCGGACCTTCTGCGCCGATGCCAAGCGCATGACTGCCGGGATGACGGCCGATGCTCCCGGCGCGGAGGCGGTGCCTGCCTGATACATTTGCGTTATGGGGTTTGTGCCCGGACCAGCGATGGCCGGGCATTTTTTTGTCTGGAGAAAGCCATCGAGGGGCTAACCGACGATAGGCCTGCATCGGCGGGCCGCCTCCTTTACACTGCGCGGCCGTTTTTTCAGTACCCGTGGAACACGCCATGCTCAACGCCTCATCCGCCCGCGCCTGCGGCATCGACTTCGGTACTTCCAACTCCACGGTTGGTTGGTGGCGCCCCGGCGTCGATCCGCTGATCGCGCTGGAAGGCGAGCAACCGACCTTGCCGTCGGTGGTGTTCTTCAATCTCGAAGAGCGCAGGCCGGTCTACGGTCGGCAGGCGCTGAGCGAATATCTGGAGGGCTATGAAGGCCGCCTGATGCGTTCGCTGAAGAGTCTGCTCGGCTCCAAGCTGCTGAAAAGCGAAACCACCGTGCTCGGCAGCGCCATGCCGTTCAAGGAAATCCTCGGCCTGTTCCTAAGCACCCTCAAGCAGCGCGCCGAAACGGCTGCCGGCCGGCCATTCGAGGAAGTCGTGCTGGGGCGGCCGGTGTTTTTCGTCGATGACGACCCGCAGGCCGACCGCGAGGCATCGGACACCTTGGCCGCTGCCGCCCGCAAGATCGGCTTCAAGGAAGTGTCCTTCCAGTACGAGCCGATCGCTGCGGCCTTCGATTACGAGTCGCGTATCGAACGCGAAGAGCGCGTGCTGATTGTCGATATCGGCGGTGGTACCTCCGACTTCTCGCTGGTGCGGCTGTCGCCCGAGCGTCGGGACGTCGATGATCGACAGGCTGATATTCTCGCCACCGGCGGTGTGCACATCGGCGGTACCGACTTCGACAAGCAGCTGAGCCTGGGCGGGGTGATGCCGCTGTTCGGCTATGGCAGCCGGATGAAGAGCGACGCACCGATGCCGACCAGCACCCACCTCAACCTGGCCACCTGGCACACCATCAATGCGGTCTACGCGCCGGCCTCGCTACGGGCGTTGCAGAGCATGCGCTACGACATCGTCGACCCCACCGGTATCGACCGGCTGTTCCGCCTGATCGAGCAGCGCGCCGGACACTGGCTGGCGATGCAGGTGGAGCAGGGCAAGATCGAGCTGACCGAGGCGGAGCAGTTCGCCATCGACTTCCAGCGTATCGAGCCGCAACTGCAGGTCGAGCTGACCCGCCAGGGCTTCGAAGGCGCCATCGCGTCGCTGCTCGAGCGCATCGGTGGCAGCATCAATCAGCTGCTGGCGAATGCCGGCGTGCGCCATGATGAGGTCGATACGGTGTTCTTCACCGGTGGCTCGAGCGCCATTCCGGCACTGCGCGACAGCGTTGCCGGGCTGCTGCCCCGTGCACGGCATGTCGAAGGCAATCGCTTCGGCAGCATCGGCAGCGGATTGGCCATCGAGGCGCGCAAGCGCTACGGTTGAAATGAAATCCCGGCGTTGCTGACACAAATCTTCACATTGCCGGGACAACACCCGGCGTGGCGTGCGGGTCTCAATACGGATGCTCCAGCGGAGCGTGTCATTGAGGGATAACGCAAATGGCCTATCGAATACGCCCAGCGCGCAATGCTGCCAAAGAGGTGCGCAAGGCCGCGCTGGGGCGCATCAACAAGGCGATCCAGGCGCTCTGTGTCGAGCCGTCCGAGCGGGCCGAGGGCGTGCACCAGGCGCGCAAGCGCTTCAAGGAATTGCGCGCGCTGCTGCGGCTGGTGCGTGAACCGCTCGGTGCGCATTTCAACGTTGACAATCGTCGGCTGCGCGATGCCGGACGACGCCTGGCCGAGTCACGCGATGCCGCCGCCATGCTGGAAAGCTGGGACGCCCTGGCGCGCACCGATCAGCCACTGTTCGTCAGCGATGCGTTCCGCCAGATCCGTCTGCGCCTGCAGCAGCGCGCCGCGCCGGATGGTGAGGTGCATACCGGCTTCGACGTGGAAGTGACGCAGGTGCTGGGTGACCTGCGCGCACTGACTCGCGACGTGCAGCACTGGAAATTGCCGGGCAAAGGCTTCGGCTTGCTCGCCGCGGGCTTTCGGCGAACCTATGCCGACGGTGTGCGGGATCTCGCACGTGCGCAAAAGGCGGACTCGGATGAGTTGCTTCACGAATGGCGCAAGCGGGTGAAGGACCACTGGTATCACTGCCAGCTGCTGTCTCCGTGCTGGCCGGATGCGCTGGAAACTCGCGCGGAACAGCTCAAGCAGGTCGCCGACGCGCTGGGTGACGACCATGACCTGGCGGTGATGACTGAGCTGATGCAGGGCGAGCCCGAGCTGTTCGGTACACCAGATACCCGTGAAGCGGTGCAGCGCTGTATCGAACAGCGGCGGGCGCAATTGCAGCAGCGCGCGCTGCGCCTGGGCCGCCGCTTGTATGCCGAACCGCCAAAGGCGCTGGCGGAGCGGGTCGGGGCGTACTGGCGTATCGCACGTAAGGAATCGGAATAATAGGAGCACGCCTCGACGAGGCCATTCTCGGGGAAGCGCGGACCGCCTCGTTCAGGTCGGGAACGAGGGGTCCAACCGCTGGCGCGTTGACCTGAACGGATGGTTTGGACACCGCCTTCAGGACACACGGGCAAAGCGCTGCCGGCTCAGCCGGCGACCAGCACCCGTATTGCCTCCAATCGCAAGGCGGCCTTTTCCAGTGCTGCCAGACCGTCTTCGCGCTGCTGACGCAGGGCTTCGATCTCGCTGTCGCGCACGCTCGGGTTGACTGCCTGCAGGGCTACCAGTCGCGCCAGCTCCTCCTCCAGGCCGGCCTTGAGCTTGCGTTGTGCCTCGGCAACGCGCTCGCTGTGGCGGGGCGCGATCTTGGCTTCGGCGGCGGCGATCTGGGTGGCCAGCACGTCGCGCTGGGCTTGAACGAACTTGTTGGCGCTGGCCCGCGGCACGCTTTCCAGCTGATCGTTGAGCGTATCGAAGGCCACCTTCGAGGCCAGGTCGTTGCCGTTGCCGTCGAGCAGGCAGCGCAGCGCCAGCGGCGGCAGGAAGCGGCTCAGTTGCAGTGCACGCGGCGCCACCACTTCACTGACGAACAGCAACTCGAGCAGTACGGTGCCCGGCTTGAGCGCCTTGTTCTTGATCAGCGCGACCGCGGTGTTGCCCATGGAACCGGACAGCACCAGGTCCATGCCGCCCTGCACCATGGGGTGTTCCCAGGTGAGGAACTGCATGTCTTCGCGGGCCAGGGCCTGTTCACGGTCGTAGGTGATGGTAACGGCTTCGTCATCGCCCAGCGGGAAGCTGGCATCCAGCATTTTCTCGCTGGGGCGCAGTACCAGGGCGTTTTCCGAGTGGTCTTCGCTGTCGATACCGAACGCGTCGAACAGTTGCTCCATATAGATCGGCAGGGCGAACTGGTCGTCCTGCTCCTCGATGGCTTCGACCAGCGCCTTGCCTTGTTCGCCGCCGCCGGAATTGAGTTCCAGCAGACGGTCGCGACCGCTGTGCAGTTCGGCTTCCAGACGCTCGCGCTCGGCGCGGGCCTCGTCGATCAGCAGCTGATAGGTGTCGTCGTCACCTTCTTCCAGCTGCCCCAGCAGACGCTGTCCGAAGCGGTGCTGCAGGGCGTTGCCGGTCGGGCAGGTGTTGAGGAAGGCGTTCAGTGCCTGGTGATACCACTTGAACAGGCGTTCCTGCGGACTGGTTTCCAGATACGGCACGTGCAGCTGGATGGTGTGCTGCTGGCCGATGCGGTCGAGACGGCCGATGCGCTGCTCGAGAAGGTCCGGGTGCGCCGGCAGATCGAACAGCACCAGATGGTGGCTGAACTGGAAGTTGCGGCCTTCACTGCCGATTTCCGAGCAGATCAGCACCTGCGCGCCGAACTCCTCGTCGGCGAAGTAGGCCGCGGCGCGGTCGCGCTCGAGGATGCTCATACCCTCGTGAAACACCGTGGCCGGAATGCCGGAGCGCACGCGCAGCGCGTCTTCCAGATCCAGGGCGGTCTCGGCATGGGCGCAGATGACCAGCACCTTGTACTTCTTCAGCATCTTCAGCGTGTCGATCAGCCATTCCACGCGTGGATCGAACTGCCACCAGCGGTTGTTCGCCTCGCCGTCGTCCTGCTGGCTCTGGAAGGCGACCTCCGGATACAGCTCGGCATGCTCGCCCAGCGGCAGTTCGAGGTATTCGGCCGGGCAGGGCAGCGGATAGGGATGCAACTGACGCTCTGGGAAACCTTGCACGGCGGCACGGGTGTTGCGGAACAGCAGACGGCCGGTGCCGTGACGGTCGAGCAGCTCGCGGATCAGCCGGCTGCTGGCCTCGATGTCTCCATCGGTGGCGGCGGCCAGCAGGGCTTCGCCCTCGGCGCCGAGGAAATCGTGGATAGTCTGGTGTGCCTGCTGCGAGAGCCGGCCCTCGTCGAGCAGCTCCTGCACGGCTTCGGCCACCGGCTGGTAGCTGGAGCTTTCGGCGCGGAAGGCATCGAGGTCATGGAAACGATTCGGATCGAGCAGACGCAGACGGGCGAAGTGGCTGTCCAGACCGAGCTGTTCCGGAGTAGCAGTCAGCAGCAGCACGCCGGGGATCACTTCGGCCAGCTGTTCGACCAGTTTGTATTCGGCGCTGGCACCTTCCGGGTGCCAGACCAGGTGGTGCGCTTCGTCCACTACCAGCACGTCCCAGCCTGCGGCGAAGGCAGCGTCCTGGGCACGCTCGTCTTCCTTCAGCCATTCCAGCGATACCAGTGCCAGCTGGGTGTCTTCGAACGGGTTGCTGGCATCGCTCTCGATGAAACGCTCGGCATCGAACAGTGCGACTTCCAGGTTGAAGCGGCGGCGCATCTCCACCAGCCACTGGTGCTGGAGGTTTTCCGGAACCAGGATCAGCACCCGGCTGGCGCGGCCTGAGAGCAGTTGGCGATGGATGATCAGGCCGGCTTCGATGGTCTTGCCCAGGCCCACTTCGTCGGCCAGCAGTAAGCGGGGGGCGATGCGGTCAGCGACTTCCTTGGCGATGTGCAGCTGGTGCGCGATGGGCTGCGCACGCACGCCACCGAGGCCCCATAGCGAGGACTGCAGCTGGGCGCTCTGGTGCTGCAGGGTGTGGTAGCGCAGGCTGAACCAGGCGAGCGGGTCGATCTGCCCGGCGAAGAGGCGGTCGCTGGCCAGACGGAACTGAATGAAGTTCGACAGCTGGGTTTCCGGCAGGGTGCGGGCTTCGTTCTGTGCGGTCAGGCCGTGGTAGACCAGCAGGCCGTCGACGTCGTCGACCTCGCGCACGGTCATCTTCCAGCCTTCGAAATGGGTGATCTCGTCACCGGGCACGAAGCGCACCCGCGTCAGTGGGGCGCTGCGTGTCGCGTACTGGCGCGTTTCGCCGGTCGCCGGATAGAGCACGGTGAGCATCCGTCCATCCTGGGTCAGGATGGTTCCGAGGCCGAGTTCTGCCTCGCTGTCGCTGATCCAGCGTTGCCCCGGTAGATACTGCTGCGCCATGCTGCCTCCCGCTGTGAAAAAGCCGGCTATGGTAACGGAACGTCGCCATCAGAGCGACGGCCGATGGCGACTGCGTGACGCATGAAGTGTAGCGGTCCTGTTAAAGTTGGTCGGTGCCGCGCCGATTCATCGGTAAAGAGGGGTAACCAGCATGCTGCCACCCATCCCATCAGGCGTATTCCCGGTCAACGCCCAGCAGGACGTGGTCAAGCCGCGCCCGGAGATCGCACCGGTGGCACCCGTGCAGCCGAGCTCGGACGAAAGTGCGGTTACCCTCGACCGACGTCATCCGCAGGAGAGCGCCGAGATGCTGCGCGACGAGCAGCGGCGGCGTCAGCGCCGGGGTTATACCCCGGAGGAACTGGCGACCGGCGAGACTGATGAACAGGACCAGGCCGAGCTCGAAGAGCTGCCGCGCCAGGGACTCTGGGTTGACGTCGAGGTCTGAGGTGTTCACGAACGACCCGAGCCACGCTTCATCGATCGAGTTGCCGGACGCCGCACTGGACTACTACCCGGGGTGGGTCGACAGCGAAACCGCCGATGCCTGGCTGGAGGACCTCGTCAGCGCCACGCCCTGGTCGCAACCCGAAATCCGAATCTATGGCCGCCAGGTTGCAGTACCACGCATGGTCGCCTGGTACGGCGACGCGGACGCCGGGTATCGCTATTCCGGCCTGCGACATGATCCGCTGGCCTGGACACCGCTGTTGCAAGACATCCGTGAGCGTCTGCAGAACGAGACCGGTCAGCGCTTCAACGGTGTGTTGCTGAACCTGTATCGCGACGGACGCGACGCCATGGGCTGGCACAGTGACGATGAGCCCGAGCTGGGCGATTGCCCCACTGTCGCTTCGCTGAGCTTGGGCGCTGAGCGGCGCTTCGATCTGCGGCGCAAGGGCAGTGGGCAGATTCAACACTCGCTCGTCCTCGCTCATGGCTCGCTGCTGGTCATGAGGGGCACGACGCAGCATCATTGGCAACACCAGATCGCGCGGACCAGCAAGGTGCTGCAGCCGCGCGTCAACCTGACCTTCCGCCTGATCGAGATGAGGCTGAGCAAATGAGCAGCGACGAGAAGTTGATCGACTTTAGTGCAGAGCGCGCAAAGCGCATTCACGACCTCAACGACAAGCGCCTCGAGGAGATGCGCAAGACCTTCGAGCAGGTCCTGCCGCTGGGCAAGGCGAAGAAGAAGGGCAAACGCTCTCCGAAGAAGCGTTAATCGCGCCCCCTTCAGTATTGCACAGATCGATTCGCTATTAGCCGCTCGGCTCTCACCACACTTCTGCTGCTGCCCCTGCCGTTTTTCGCCTCAAACACCCCTGTTTTCTTGACTTGGATCAGTCGTTGCTCACGGCTGTGCGCGCTGCTTTGTGGCCATTGACCCGGGTCAATTTTTTTAGGGGGGAGCGGGTTTAACTTGAACCCATCGAATAGCGAATCAGGTTTCGGAGGTAGGTCTCATGTTTGTCGATGATGTGGTGCTCGCAGGGGTGGTCACGGTCGGCCTGATGGTCGCCTTCCTCGGAGGCTTCGGATATTTCATCTGGCGGGATGCGCACAAGAAGTAAGCGATTCCCGGCAGATTCAAAGAGCACGCAAGGCATTTAGGCGACCTATGGTCGCCTTTTTTTTGCGCGCGATTTACCGACGTGTCTGAGGTTGGACGAATACGATCGTCGTGAACGCCGGTACCTCGAACTCCCCACTAGTGACCTTGGCCTGGCGGCTGATCGGGTCGACCGAACCCTTCAGCACCGGGTGCAACTCGTAGCCGTCCGCGCCCGGCAGGCGAACCGGCCTGTCCGAGGCATTGATCACCACCATCAGCGAGCTGTAGCGGCGGTCCAGATCGCGGCCGTCACGCGGACCATCGGCCAGACTGAAGGCGATCACGCCGGGCTGCTGTTCGGGGCCAGTGTTGTGAAACTGTAGGCGCCGTTGCACCTCGCGGGCGCTGTCGAGCTGGAACAGTGCGCTGTCGCTACGGATTTTCAGCAGCTCGAGGAAACGTCGTTTCGCCGCGACGATGTCGGTGGTGCCCGGTTTGGCCTGCGGGTCGACAATGATCCTGCGAATCAGCGGCCAGTTGTCGCCGTCCTTGTCCGCGCGCGGCAGGCCCTTGTTCCAGTTGTTGTTCTGGTAGCTGAAATCCACCGCGTTGAACCAGTCGCCCGAATCGTAGCTGTCGCGCTGCATGGACTTCGATCGCAGGATGTCCGAGCCGAGATGGATGAACGGCACGCCCTGGCTGAACAGCGGCACCGACAGCGCCACCATGTGCAGGCGCACCCTGTCGGCAACCGACAGGCTGCTGGCCAACTTGTACTGGTTGTTGTCCCACAGCGTTTGGTTGTCGTGCTTGGAGACGTAATTGACGGTTTCCTGCGGGTCCAGCGTATAGCCGGCGGGCTGGCCGTTGTAGTCGAGCTCGCTACCTTTGCGCGTGCTGCCGTCGGCGGTGACGAATTGGAAGTCGCGTAGCCCGCCAGCAATGCCGACGCGGATCAAATCGGTGGCGTGCAGCAGTTGTGCTTTTTCCTGAGCCCCGGCGCCGCTCAGCTCGTTGGGTCGCAGATAGAGCCCGTTGGCGAAGCCCTGGTTGCGGCGAATGCTGTCGCCGCCGTCGAAGGGGCTGCCGCCACGGACTGCATCACGTTGCCGATCATTGAAGGTACCGACGCCGGTGCCGGCCATGTTCAGTTGATTGGCGTTGATACCGCGTGCGTTGCCGGCAACCTCGCCGAATTCCCAGCCTTCTCCGTAGAAATAGGTGTCGCGATCGATGCGGCGAACGGCGTGATACGCATCGACGATCTGCTCGCGCATATGGTGACCCATCAGGTCGAAGCGAAAGCCGGCGATCTTGTAGTCGCGGGTCCAGACCTTCAGCGAGTCGATCATCAGCTTGGCCATCATGCGATGTTCGCTGGCTGTGTTCTCGCAGCAGGTCGAGGTTTCCACCGCGCCGGTCGTCGGGTTGCGGCGGTGGTAGTAGCCGGGTACGACCTTGTCCAGAACGGACTTGTCGGCCAGGCCGGAAGCGTTGGTGTGGTTGTAGACCACGTCCATCACCGTGGCGAGGCCATTGCCGGCCAAGGCCTGCACCATCTGGCGGAACTCGATGATGCGCTGCACGCCTTCGGCATCGCTGGCGTAGCTGCCCTCGGGCGCGGTGAAGTGGAAGGGGTCGTAGCCCCAGTTGAAGTCATCCAGGCCGCGCAGGTCGTTGTACAGCGATTGCGCCTGACCGCTGGCCGGGTCGAAGCCCTCTAGCACCTGACGGATGCTCGCTGCGCCACAGTACTGCGCCCAGCGCTCCCGGGCCGCATCCGACAGGTCGCAGAGCTTGGCGAAGGGGTCGTCCAGATTGATCCGCCGAGCGGGGTCTTCGTCGATGGTCGCGATGTCGAACACCGGCAGCAGCTGCACGTGGGTGAGCCCGGCCTTCTGCAGGTCGCGCAGGTGCCGCATGCCGTTGCTGTTCTGGTGGGTAAACGCTGCGTAGGTACCGCGCAGCGCGGCCGGCAGGCTGGCGTCGCTGGCGCTGAAGTCGCGCAGATGGGTTTCGTAGATCACGCTCGCTTCGGGGAGCTCCGGATGTGGCGGACGCGCGGCATCCCAGCCAGCTGGCTTGAGGTCGCCGGCGTTCAGGTCGACGACCTGGGCGTACTGGCTGTTGCGCGACAGGCTCAGGGCGTAGGGATCGCTGACGAGCGTCGTCTCGATCCTGCCGCTGCTTGGTCGGTAGGCGGTGACTTCGTACTGGTAGTACTGGCGATCCAGCGAGCGCGGGCCTTCCAGACTCCAGACGCCGAGCCGCTCCCGCATAGACTTCGGATAACCGGGCAGCAGCTGTTTGGCGGCATCGAATACGTGCAGGCGAACCCGCTGTGCGGTCGGTGCCCAGAGCTTGAAGGACACACCTCTGGCATCGAGCGTCGCGCCCAGCTCGCCGTTGTAGGCGAACAGCATGTCGAGGATGCCGGCGGTCTGCACTTCGGTGGCATCAATGACCCGGTCGTCCGCGTCATAGGCGATTACCACCAGCTGGCTCGTCACGGCGCGGCGCAGGTCATGTGCGCCGGCCGTGATCCGGTACGCCGGGGCTTCGGCCAGATGCGGGTGTTGGCGCCTGAGGCCATCGCGCAGGCTGGACGGCTGCATCGCCAGGGGCTGCCCGCCGCTGACGGCTCGCGCCTCGCTGTCGATGCGGATGCTGGCGTCGCTGGCATAGCGCAGTTCCAAGCGGCTGGCGCCCGGCGCACCGCCCACCAGTGCGAGCGTGAACGGATCAAGCCAGTGCGCCCGCGCGCCCTTGATCGCCACGGCACTGCCACTCAGCGGCGTGCTGGACAGCTGTGGGTTGCCGCTGACCGCGAAGACACGACGGCCCAGTTCATCGAAGCGCCAGGTCAGGTCGCCACCGCCCAGGTCCTTTTCGTCGCCCTTGTGCATGATCAGATTCAGGCAGCTGGCATTGGCGCTCAGTGGAATGCGGTACAAGGCGCCGTACCGCGGGTCGGTATCCACCGCCGCGAGCGGTTGCGCCCAGCTGGTTTCAGTCGCACTTCCGTTGCAGCCGGGGGTATTCCATAGATGTGGTCCCCAACCGTTGTAGTCACCATCGGCGCGCTGATAGTAGAGCAGGGCCTCGTCGGGGCCAGGGTCGAGCGGGGTAGCCGAAGCGGATTGCATGGCCAGTGAGAAGCCGGCAAGGGCGAGCGCCGCCAGGCGCCGATAAGCGATCGAGCGAGTGAGCATGGGTGAGGGTCCCGTTGTTGTTCTTCTTGTACTGCTCGCTGGATGGTCGGCGCGGGGTATCCGATAAGCATCCTCCGTTGGGGAACTGCTCGGGGCGTAGGCCAAGGCCGTAATGGCGTTCTGCTTGTCGCCCGTGCCGGGCAGGAGGGATTGCTGGAAATGCTGAGGGCGCCAAACAGACGCCCTCAGCTTGCCTCCGTCACGCGACGGGACACTGAACGTGGAAAGGCTCAGCCGATGGTGATCGGCGGCAGCTCCTTCAGTTCGACGGTTTCCTGCTTGCGCGGCGCGAGTACTTCGGCCTCGCCGTCGACCACCTGCTCATCGTTCTGGTTGAACACGCGGGTGGCGATACGCACGCGGTTCTTCGGCAGCTTCTCGAGGATTTCCAGGCGCACGGTCAGGGTGTCACCGATTTTCACCGGACGGGTGAATTTCATGCTCTGGCCGAGATAGATGGTGCCCGGGCCCGGCATGGTGCAAGCCACGGCGGCGCTGATCAGCGCGCCACTGAACATGCCATGGGCGATGCGTTCCTTGAACAGCGTACCGGCCGCGAACTCGGCATCCAGGTGGACCGGGTTGCGGTCGCCGGACATGGCCGCGAACAGCTGGATGTCCTTTTCCTCTACGTGTTTTTCGAAGCTCGCCTGCTGGCCGACTTCCAGTTCGGCGTAGGGCGTGTTGCTGATGGTGCTCATGGACAGTCCTCAGATGCTGGGGCGGCGCGTCAACTGCTGCGCCTGATCGAATCAGGTTCCGCGCAACCGGCACAGCCCGGTACTTGCGCGCTGGGGCTGCATTCTAGAGGCATGCAGCACGATTGTCCCGAGTGCAGGCCGTCCCGGCAGCGTGACGAAAGATTCACGGCAGTGATTTGTGCGGCTTGGACTGTTGCGTCGCGACGCTGACCTGATAAGTTCGCCAGAGCCCGCTGTGCGCGGGCCAGACACTCTCAGGTAAAGAGGCCAATAACAATGCAGCCTGAATTCTGGAATGACAAACGCCCTGCTGGCGTGCCCAACGACATCGATCTAGGTGCTTACCGCTCGGTCGTCGAAGTGTTCGAGCGAGCCTGCAAGACCCACGCGGACCGCCCCGCATTCAGCAATATGGGTGTCACCCTCAGCTACTCCGATCTGGAGCGCCACTCCGCCGCTTTCGCCGCCTGGCTGCAGCACCACACCGATCTGCAACCCGGCGACCGCATCGCCATTCAGATGCCCAACCTGCTGCAGTATCCCATCGCGGTGTTCGGTGCGCTGCGTGCCGGCCTAATCGTGGTCAATACCAACCCGCTGTACACCGCGCGGGAGATGCGCCACCAGTTCCAGGATTCCGGCGCGCGGGCGCTGGTGTATCTCAATACCTTCGGCCACCACGTGCAGGCGGTGCTGCCCGATACCGCCATCGAGCACCTGATCGAAGTGCGCATCGGCGACATGTTGCCGCCGCTCAAGGGCGCGCTGGTCAATGCGGCGGTCAAGCACCTGAAGAAGATGGTGCCGGATTACAGCCTGCCGCAAGCCGTTTCCTTCAAGGACGTGCTGCGCGACGGCGCACGCTACAGCCACAAGCCCGCGCCGCTGGAGCTCGACCACGTTGCCGTGCTGCAGTACACCGGCGGTACGACCGGTGTGGCCAAGGGCGCGATGCTGACCCACGGCAACCTGGTGGCGAACATGCAGCAGGTGCGGGCCAACATGCAGCAGCTGGACGATCAGGGCCACCCGGTCATCCGTGAAGGTCAGGAAGTGATGATCGCGCCGCTGCCGCTGTATCACATCTACGCCTTCACGGTTAACTGCATGTGCATGACGGTGACCGGCAACCACAACGTGCTGATCACCAACCCGCGGGACATCAATGGCTTCGTCAAGGAACTGCAGCGCTGGCAGTTCTCCGCATTCCTCGGGCTCAACACGCTGTTCGTTGCGCTGATGGCTCACCCGCAGTTCAAGAAGATCGACTTCTCCCGGCTCAAAGGCACCAACTCGGGCGGCACTGCCCTGGTTTCGGCAGTCGCCGAACGCTGGAAGAGCCTGACCGGCTGCACCGTTGTCGAAGGCTACGGCCTGACCGAAACCTCGCCGGTCGTCTGCGCCAATCCTCATGGCGAACATTCGCGCCTCGGCACGGTGGGGCTGCCGGTGCCCGGCACCACGGTCAAGGTCATCGACGACGAAGGCAACGCCTTGCCGCTCGGCGAGCGCGGCGAGTTGTGCGTCAAGGGGCCGCAAGTGATGAAGGGCTACTGGCAGCGTCCCGAAGCTACGGCTGAGGTGCTGGACGAGGAGGGCTGGCTGAAGACCGGCGACATCGCGGTGATCGACGAGGACGGGTTCGTCAGCATCGTCGACCGCAAAAAGGACCTGATCATCGTCTCCGGTTTCAACGTCTACCCCAACGAGATCGAGGACGTGGTGATGGCCCACCCGAAGGTCGCCGCCTGCGCCGCTATCGGTGTCGCGGACGAGAAATCCGGCGAGGCGGTCAAGCTGTTCGTCGTGCCCAGCGATCGGACCCTCACCCAGGAAGAACTGCAGGCTTATTGCCGGGAGAATTTCACCGGCTACAAGATGCCGCGGCACTACGTTTTCCGCGATGCATTACCGATGACGCCGGTGGGCAAGATCCTGCGCCGCGAGTTGCGTGAAAGCGCCTGATAGCGACAGGCGCAGCCCGCAGAGGGCGGCTCAAATTGAGTGACCGGGACATATGTTCCGGTCACTTTATGTCGAATCAACGCGTTCCGGACTCTGTTCGCTCCTGGGCAAAGCTGCTAACCTCGGGCACGCTTTTAGCCCGATTAGTGGTACAAAAGTTAACAAATCACAACAAAACAGCTGCCATCGCGCAGTAATAAAGCTGTTGCTTAGGAGTGGGGTTCATGACCGATAACTTCTGGAAGGATAAGTATCCTGTTGGTGTCTCCAGCGAGATCAATCCCGACGAGTATCAGAACATCCAGGCTGTGCTCAAGCAGTCTTGCGAGCGTTTCGCCGACAAGCCGGCCTTCAGCAATCTCGGCAAGACCCTGACCTATGGTGAGCTGTACAAGCTGTCCGGCGATTTCGCCGCCTACCTGCAGCAGAACACCGATCTTCAGCCCGGCGACCGTATCGCCGTGCAGCTGCCCAACCTGATCCAGTACCCCATCGTGGTGTTCGGGGCCATGCGCGCCGGCCTCATCGTGGTCAACACCAACCCGCTGTATACCGCGCGGGAAATGGAACACCAGTTCAACGACGCCGGCGCCAAGGCGCTGGTCTGCCTCGCCAACATGGCGCATCTGGCCGAGGAAGTGTTGCCCAAGACCGGCATCAAGCACGTGGTCATCACCGAAGTCGCCGACATGCTGCCGCCGCTCAAGCGCATGCTGATCAACGCGGTGGTCAAGCATGTGAAGAAGATGGTCCCGGCCTACAGCCTGCCGAAGGCGGTCAAGCTCAACGACGCGCTGGCCCTGGGCCGTGGCAAGGCAGTGCGGGACGTATCGCCGAGCAGCGATGAAGTCGCCGTGCTGCAGTACACCGGCGGTACCACGGGCGTCGCCAAGGGCGCGATGCTGACCCACCGCAATATTGTCGCCAACATGCTGCAGTGCAAGGCGCTGATGGGGTCGAACCTCAATGACGGCAGCGAGGTGCTGATCGCCCCTCTGCCGCTCTACCACATCTACGCCTTCACCTTTCACTGCATGGCGATGATGCTCAGCGGCAACCACAACATCCTGATCTCCAATCCGCGCGACCTGCCGGCGATGATCAAGGACCTGTCGAAGTATCGCTTCAGCGGCTTCGTCGGCCTCAACACGCTGTTCGTGGCGCTGTGCAACAGCGAAGACTTCCGCAAGCTGGATTTCTCCGCGCTCAAGGTCACCCTGTCGGGCGGCATGGCGCTGCAGCTGGCGACGGCCGAGCGCTGGAAGCAGGTGACGGGTTGCCCCATCTGCGAAGGCTACGGCCTGACCGAAACCAGCCCGGTGGCCTCGGTCAATCCGATCGAGCACATCCAGATCGGCACCATCGGCATTCCGGTTCCTTCGACGCAGTTCAAGGTCATCAATGACGATGGCCAGGATCTGGCGCAAGGCGAGATCGGCGAGCTGTGCATCAAGGGCCCGCAGGTGATGAAGGGTTACTGGCAGCGCCCCGAGGCCACTGCCGAAGTGATCGACGCCGAAGGTTGGTTCAAGTCGGGCGATATCGGTGTCGTTCAGGAAGACGGCTACATCCGCATCGTCGACCGCAAGAAGGACATGATTCTGGTCTCCGGTTTCAACGTCTATCCCAACGAGCTGGAAGACGTGCTTGCCGGTCTGCCAGGGGTACTGCAGTGCGCAGCCATTGGCGTGCCGGACGAGAAGTCCGGTGAGGCGATCAAGCTGTTCGTGGTGGTCAAGCCGGGGGAGAGCCTGACCAAGGAACAGGTCATGCAGCACATGCACGATAACCTGACCGGCTACAAGCGCCCGAAGTCAGTGGAGTTCCGCGACAGCCTGCCGACCACCAACGTCGGCAAGATCCTGCGTCGTGAGTTGCGTGATGAAGAGTTGCGCAAGCTGGGCCACAAGAAGTAGTACTCGTACCTCGACGAAAAAACCCCGCCTCGGCGGGGTTTTTTCGTTTTTGCGAACAGCGTTCATCGGCAGCGGCCGTCACAGCTTGAATTAGCGCTTGGTAGCGTTCTCCTCGTTATGTAGTCGGTGGCACAATGGCACTACTTAACCGCGTTTTTCATGTGGTATTTCCAGATGCTGTCATCACTACGATTGCGAGTGAAACTGCTCTTGCTTGCCCTTGGCCCGATTCTGCTGCTCGCTGTCCTGCTCAGCGGCGTTGCGGTGATCGAGCTGCAGGATCTGGCTGACCAGCAGGAAACGCAGACCCGCGCCAGTCTCATCCGTGACCGACGCGCCGAACTCGAAAGTTACGTGCAGCTCGCCCGCAATGCGATTGCGCCGATCTATGAGCGCTCCGCCGAAGGCGACCTGCAGGCCCGCGATCAGGCCGTAGCGCTGCTGGAAGGGCTGACCTACGGCCGCGAGGGCTACTTCTGGGGTTACGACGGGCAGTCCGTTCGCGTGTTCCAGGGCGCTACCCGCGAGCGTATCGGTGAGAACTTTGCCGACTTCAAGGACCCGAATGGCGTGTATGCGATTCGTGAACTGGTCAAGGCGGGTCAGAACGGTAGCCACTACGTCGACTACAGTTTCGCCGTGCCGGGCAGCAATGCACTGGTGCTCAAGGTCGGCTATGCCGAGTACCTGCCGAAATGGAACCTGGTATTCGGCACTTCGTTGAACCTGGATGACGTCGAGCGCGATGTCGGTGAGGCTCGGGCAGCCTTCCAGGCGCGCATCGACAGTCTCACGCTGATCATGCTTGGATCCGCGCTGCTGCTGCTCATCCTCGTTGCCGTGCTCGCGGTGCTGATGAGCAATGCCATTCTGCGGCCGCTGCTGCAGATCAAGCAGAACCTCGACGACATGGCCGAGGGCGATGGCGACCTGACTCATCGCCTGCCGGTTACCAGCCGTGACGAGCTGGGTGAGCTGTCGGCATCGTTCAACCGCTTCGTCGAGAAGATCCACGTGCTGGTGCAACAGGTCGCCGGAACCACCGCGCAGCTGACCGGCCTGGTGGGTGAAGTCGCCAGCCAGGCGCAGCGTTCGGAGCACGCCATGGCCGATCAGCGCAGCGAAACCGACCAGGTGGCCACGGCAATCAACGAGATGTCGGCCGCTGCCCACGAAGTGGCGATGAGCGCCCAGCGTGCCGCCGAGGCCGCGCGCGAAACCGATCAGCAGGGCCTTGCGGCCAAGCAGGTCGTAGACCAGAGCATTCACCAGATTCACGAACTGGTGGGCGAGCTGCGCGGCAGCGGCGAGTCGCTGGAGGGGCTGCAACAGGACGTGAAAGGCATCGTCGGCGTGCTCGACGTGATTCGTGCCATTGCCGAGCAGACCAACCTGCTGGCGCTCAATGCCGCCATCGAGGCAGCCCGTGCCGGCGAGGCGGGGCGTGGCTTCGCGGTGGTGGCTGACGAGGTAAGGGCGCTGGCCAGCCGCACGCAGCAGAGCACCGGCGAGATTCAGGGCATGATCGATCGCCTGCAGAACGCAACTTCGAACACCGTCAGCACCATGCTGCGCGCCGGTGAGAAAGGCGAGAGCACTCGTGATCACGCCAATCAGGCCGGGGAGTCGCTGGATGCCATCTCCGCACTGATCGGCACCATCAATTCGATGAACGCGCAGATCGCCGCCGCCGCCGAAGAGCAGACCGCCGTGGCCGAGGAGATCAACCGCAGCGTGCACCATATCGCCGACGCGGTGGACGGTGTGGCCAGCGATGCCGCCCAGGGCGCGCAAACCGCACGTGAACTCAATGGTCTGGCCGAACAGCTCCAGCGGCTGGTGGGACAGTTCCGCATCTGATCGACAAGCCGCTCTAGGACGGGCCATCGCGAAACCCTGCCAGGCAGGGTTTCGTCGTTCATGGGGTAAAGAAAGATCCCGCCAGGTCGACAACCCGAAGGTACTTGCGCAATTGGTGCTTAAGTGGCGCCTGTTTTTTGTCGCAATTTCTCTTGCTACAAGTACCTAAAGGAATCGATCAGAATGCTCTCCAATCTTCGTTTACGAATGAAGCTGCTGTTGCTCACGCTGGGCCCGATTCTACTGCTCTCCATCCTCCTCAGCGGCATCGCCGTCTATGAATTGCGCGCACTGGCCGAACAGCAGGAAGAGCACACCCGCAAGAGCCTCATTCAGGATCGGCGTGCCGAGCTCAAGCATTACGTCGAGCTTGCGCGCAATGCCATCGGGCCGATCCACGAGCGCTCCGCCGAAGGCGACATGCAGGCGCGCGATCAGGCGGTGGCCATTCTCGAGCGGATGTCCTATGGCAAGGACGGCTATTTCTGGGGCTATGACTCCCAGGCCGTGCGCATCCTGCAGGGCAACACCAAGGACAAGATCGGCCAGAGCTTCTACGACTACCGTGACCCGAACGGCGTCTACGCCATTCGCGAGCTGGTGCGCGCCGGCCAGGACGGCAGCCACTACGTCGACTACAGCTTCGTGCTCGGTGACAGCAGTGTGCTGGTGCCCAAGGTCGGCTATGCCGAATTCCTGCCCAAATGGAACATGGTCTTCGGCACATCGTTGAACCTGGATGGCGTCGAGCGCGACGTGCAGGCCGCGCGGGCAGAGTTTCAGGAGCGCATCGACGGGCTGGTAGCCATCATGCTGGTTTCGGCGTTCGCGCTACTGGCGTTGATGGCGCTGCTAGCCGTCTTCATGAGCAATGCCCTGCTCAGTCCGCTGCTGCTGATCAAGCGCAACCTGGATGACATGGCCCAGGGCGACGGCGACCTGACCCAGCGACTACCGATCACCAGCCAGGATGAACTGGGTGAGCTGGCCATGTCGTTCAACCGCTTCGTCGAGAAGATCCATTCGCTGGTACAGCAGGTCGCCGGCACCACCACGCAATTGAGCGGGCTGGTCGGTGCGGTGGCCAGCCAGGCGCAGCGCTCGGAACAGGCCATGGCCGACCAGCGCAGCGAGACCGATCAGGTCGCCACGGCGATCAACGAGATGTCGGCCGCGGCCCACGAGGTCGCGATGAGCGCCCAGCGTGCCGCCGAAGCGGCGCAGCAGACCGATCAGCAGGGCGTTGCGGCCAAGCAGGTAGTCGATCAGAGCATCCGCCACATTCACGAACTGGTGGGCGAGCTGCGTGGTAGCGGTGAGTCGCTGGAAGGGCTGCAGCAGGACGTGAAAGGCATCGTTGGTGTGCTTGACGTGATCCGCGCCATCGCCGAGCAGACCAACCTGCTGGCGCTCAATGCGGCCATCGAGGCAGCCCGTGCCGGTGAGGCAGGTCGCGGTTTCGCCGTGGTCGCCGACGAAGTACGTGCCCTTGCCAGCCGTACCCAGCAGAGCACCGGTGAAATCCAGGGCATGATCGACCGTCTGCAGAGCGCCACTTCCAACACCGTCGCCACCATGTTGCGCGCTGGCGAGAAAGGCGAGAGCACCCGTGACCAGGCCAACCAGGCCGGTGAGTCACTGGATGCCATCTCCGCACTGATCGGCACCATCAACTCGATGAACGCGCAGATCGCCGCCGCCGCCGAAGAGCAGACCGCCGTGGCCGAGGAGATCAACCGCAGCGTGCACCACATTGCCGATGCGGTGGACGGTGTGGCCAGCGACGCCGCTCAGGGAGCCCAGACCTCCCGCGAGCTGAATGGACTGACCGTGCAACTGCAGCAGCTGGTCGGTCAGTTCCGAATCTGATTCGACGTTCTCCGGCGGCAGGTGCAACGCCTGTCGCCGTTGCTGAACGGCGCTGTTTCCAGCGCCGCTCCGCCAAGAGTCACTAAAGCGCCTCGATGAAGTTCCCTGCAACCCGATCAACGGTACTACCGGCGGGCGGCTGTCTCAGAACCGAGACGGCGGCCGTTCGGTCTAGCTCCCTATGGCCGCGTCCGCTGAAAGCAGTAGGGGACGATGGCGCAAGCCACAGGCGGCCTGCCCATCAATCCGTTGCAAGGATGAGTTACCCATGCACAAAAAAAACAATGCTGTTCGGGTAGTTGCTTCTCTCGCATTACTTACCGGCAGTGTCGCGTTTGCGGCGCCACAGGTAGACACCCCGCAATTCAACGACTTCTGGACGCCGGACAAGCCCAACGCGGCGTTGTGCCGTTCGCCCTTGCTGGTCGGCACTCCGGTCGGTTTGCCGCGCTGCATGCAGGCGAACAATGTCATGAAGCACCTGGAGGCGTTGCAGGACATCGCCACGATGAACGACGGCAATCGTGCGTCCGGTCAGCCCGGTTATCAGGCGTCGATCGACTACGTGCGCAGCCGCCTGCAGCGCGCCGGTTATCGCGTCGAAGTGCAGGCCTTCCCGTTCCTCGCCTTCTATCCCGTCAGCCCCGGCACGCTGAGCGCCGTGGCGCCGCAGCCGGCCCAGTACGTCTGGGAGGAGGATTTCACCTACGCCGATCAGACCGATCCGGGCAGCGTCACCGCGCCGGTAGTGCCGGTCGACCTGGCTCTCGGCGCTGGCAACACTTCCACCAGCGGCTGTGAGCCCGAGGACTTCGCCGGTTTCCCGGCCGGTGCCATCGCCTTGATGCAGCGCGGCACCTGTCCGTTCGGGCAGAAGGCGAGCAATGCCGCGGCGGCCGGTGCGGCTGGCGCCATCATCTTCAACCAGGGGGACACCGAGGACCGCAAGGGGCTGCTGGTCGCAACCCTGGGCGAGGACTACAGCGGCGGCATCCCGGTGATGTTCTCGACCTACGATAACGGCGTGTCCTGGTCGCAGACCGCGGGGCTGCAACTGAGCATGAACGTCGACGTGGTGCGCGAGCAGACCGAGACCTACAACCTGCTGGCCGAAACGCGCCGCGGCGATCCGGGCAACGTGGTCATGGTCGGCGCGCACCTGGACTCGGTGTTCGAAGGGGCGGGCATCAACGACAACGGCTCGGGCAGCGCCGCGCTGCTGGAAATGGCGCTGCTGATGAGCAAGGCGCGGCCGGAAAACAAGGTGCGCTTTGCCTGGTGGGGCGCGGAGGAGTCCGGCCTGGTGGGCTCGACCTACTACGTCACGCAGCTACCGGACGAGGAGAAACAGCGCATCAAGGCCTATCTGAACGTCGACATGATCGGTTCGCCGAACTATGCCAACTTCATCTATGACGGCGATGGCTCCGACTTCGGCCTGCAGGGGCCACCCGGCTCGGCTGCCATCGAACGCCTGCTGCGCACCTACTTCCAGCTGCGCAATGCGCCGTCTGAAGGCACCGAGATCGATTTCCGCTCCGACTACGCACAGTTCTTCGAAGACGGCATCGCCTTCGGCGGACTGTTCACAGGTGCCGAGGACATCAAGACCGAGGAGCAGGCGCAGCGTTACGGCGGCGCAGCCGGCCAGCCGTTCGATCCGTGCTATCACAACGAATGCGACAACCTCGGCAACATCTCCACCGAGGCGCTGGAGTTGCACGGTGACGCGCTGGCCTTCGCCACCAGCTGGCTGTCGCTGTCGACCCGGATGATCGATGACGAGATCGCCGCAGCGGCCGAGCAGAGCATTGGCACCATGCGCATCCAGCAGGTACAGGAGAAGTCGCGCTGGGGTCACTGGATCCGTTGATCGGCTGAACACCGCGCCGGCATGCCGGCGCGGTCCCTGCACACACCCTTTCCCTTCGGCCGGCCGGGCAAATCTGCGACAATCGCGCCCTTCTCGAATTGCCCCACGGCTGTCCATGACCGACGCAACGCCCGCTATCGATACCCTGCTGAAGAATCTCGACCAGGCCCTGTTCGCTGATCGCCACCGCCTGCGCCGGCAGCTGCACGAGCTGAGAAAGCAGCCGGACGAGGCCAAACTGGCCCAGTGGCTGGAGCGTTTTCAGGCATCCGCCGCCAAGGTCGAGGCGCGCAGGCAGAGCGTGCCGCGCATTCGCTACGACGATAGCCTGCCAATCGCCGCCAAGCGCGACGAGATCAAGGCCGCGCTGGAAAAGCATCAGGTGCTGGTAATTGCCGGTGAGACCGGCTCCGGCAAGACCACCCAGCTACCGAAGATCTGCCTGGAGATCGGCCGTGGCGTGCACGGGCTGATCGGCCATACTCAGCCGCGCCGGCTTGCGGCACGCAGCGTCGCCACTCGCGTGGCCGAGGAAATCGGCACGCCACTGGGTGAACTGGTGGGTTATCAGGTGCGCTTCGAGGATCAGAGCAAGGAAAGCTCGCTGATCAAGCTGATGACCGACGGCATCCTGCTGGCCGAGACGCAGCACGACCGCTTCCTCGAGCGTTACGACACGATCATCGTCGACGAGGCCCACGAGCGTTCGCTGAACATCGACTTCCTGCTGGGCTTCCTCAAGACCCTGCTGCCGCGCCGGCCGGATCTGAAGGTCATCATCACCTCGGCGACCATCGACCTGCAGCGCTTTTCGGAGCATTTCGACGGTGCGCCCATCGTCGAGGTTTCCGGGCGTACCTACCCGGTGGAAACCTGGTATCGGCCACTGGCGGCCGAGATCGACGAGGACGGCAACCGGGTGGAGGACGACCTGACCGTCGACCAGGGCATCCTCGCCGCGCTGGACGAGATCGCCGCCCACGAGCAGAGCGTCGGCAAGCGCCCCGGCGACGTGCTGGTGTTCCTGCCCGGTGAACGCGAGATTCGCGACGCGGCCGAGGTGCTGCGCAAGGCCAATCTGAAGTTCAGCGAGGTGCTGCCGCTGTACGCGCGGCTGACGCCGGCCGAGCAGCAGAAGATCTTCCAGCCGCGACCGGGGCGCAAGATCGTGCTGGCCACCAACGTCGCCGAGACTTCGCTGACCGTGCCCGGTATCCGCTACGTGATCGATTCCGGTACCGCGCGCATCAGCCGCTACAGCTACCGCGCCAAGGTTCAGCGGCTGCCGATCGAGGCGGTGTCCCAGGCCAGCGCCAACCAGCGCAAGGGGCGCTGCGGGCGGGTCGAGCCGGGTATCTGTATCCGGCTGTACAGCGAGGAAGACTTTCTCGGCCGGCCCGAATTCACCGATCCGGAGATCCTGCGCACCAACCTCGCCGCGGTGATCCTGCAGATGCTGCATTTGCGCCTGGGCGACATCCAGGATTTCCCCTTCATCGAGCCGCCGGATGGCAAGGCCATCAGCGATGGCTTCAACCTCTTGCAGGAACTTTCGGCGGTCAACCGCGAGAATCAGCTGACCCCGCTGGGCCGCCAGCTGGCACGCCTGCCGATCGACCCGCGACTGGGTCGCATGCTTCTCGAAGCCGCACAGCAGGGCAGCCTGGCCGAGGTGCTTATTGTCGCCAGCGCACTCTCGGTGCAGGACGTGCGCGAGCGCCCGGCCGACCGCCAGCAGGCTGCCGACCAGGCCCATGCACAATGGAAAGACCCGGATTCGGACTTCGCCGCGCTGATCAATATCTGGCGCGGCTTCGAGGAAAAGCGCCAGGAGCTGGGCTCCAACCCGCTGCGCAGCTGGTGCCGGAAGAATTTCCTCAACTATCTGCGTCTGCGCGAGTGGCGTGACGCGCATCGCCAGCTGACCCTGATTGCCCGAGAACTCAAGCTTGGTTCGGGCAGGTCGGTGGATGGCTCCGGCCAACCACCGCGTGCCGATAAGGCACGTAGGGTGGAAGGCGGCGAAGCCTCTTCCACGCGTCCGGCCGGGGCCAGCGCCCAACCCGTACCGACCAAGGACACCAAGGTCAACGTCATCCTCCGCCAGCAGGCCGAAGCCAGCGATGAGGCGCAGAGGGCCAAGAGCTACGCGGCGGTGCACAAGGCGATCCTCGCCGGCCTGCTCAGCCAGATCGGCAACAAGACCGAGGAGGGCGACTTCCTCGGCGCGCGCCAGCGGCGCTTCTGGGTGCATCCCTCCAGCGTGATCGGGCGCAAGAAGCCCAACTGGCTGATGGCCGCCGAGCTGGTGGAAACCACCAAGCTGTTCGCGCGCATGGTCGCCAAGATCGAGCCCGACTGGATCGAGCCACTGGCCGGCCACCTGATCAAGAAGAACCACTTCGAGCCGCACTGGGAGAAGAAGCGCGGACAGGTGGTGGCCTACGAGCAGGTGACGCTCTACGGCATGATCGTCGTTGGCCGCCGACCGGTGCATTACGGCCCCATTGATCCGCCAGCAGCGCGAGAGCTGTTCATCCGCGAAGGGCTGGTGCGCGGCGAGATGCACAGCCGCGCCCGCGCGCTCAGCGCCAATCGCGAGCTGCTCGAGCGCCTCGACGAGCTGGAAGCCAAGGCACGCCGCCGCGACATCCTCGCCGATGAGGAAACCCTGTTCGACTACTACGCTGCGCGGCTGCCGGCGGACATCTACCAGACCGCCAGTTTCGAGAACTGGTACAAGCGCGAAAGCGCGAAGAACCCGCAGCTGCTGATCATGCGCGAGGAAGACGTGCTCGCCCGCGAGGCCAGCGAAGTCACCGCTGCGCAGTACCCGGATTACCTGCGCATCGGCGAGCTGCAGTTGCCGCTGGAATACCATTTCGAGCCCAACCACCCGCGCGATGGCGTGACCTTGCGCGTGCCGGCGCCGCTGTTGCCGCAATTGCGCAGCGAGCGGCTCGACTGGCTGGTACCGGGGCTGCTGGAAACGAAGGCGGTGGCGCTGGTGCGCAACCTGCCCAAGGCACTGCGCAAGAACTTCGTGCCGGTGCCGGATTTCGTCGGCGCCGCGCTGGCCAAGATCACCTTCGGTGAAGGCGCGCTGCCGGAGGCGCTGGGACGTGAACTGCTGCGCATGACTGGTGCACGCGTATCGGACGACGCCTGGGCCGAGGCGGCAGCCGGTCTGGAAAGCCATCTGAAGATGAACATCGAGGTGGTCGACGCCCGCGGCAAGTTCCTCGGTGAGGGGCGTGATCTGGCTGAGCTCACCGCGCGCTTCGCCGAGGCCAGCCAGGCCGCCCTGGCGCCGCAGCAGCAGAAGGCCGAACAGAAGCCGGTCGAAGCCAAGGGTTTTGCCCAGGTCGCAGAAAAGGCCCAGGCGAAGATGGCCGGGCTGTCGATGACCGTCTACCCGGCGCTGGTGGAAGAGGCAGGGGTGGTCAAGGAAGGCCGTTTCCCGACCCAGGCCGAGGCCGAGTGGCAGCACCGCCGCGCCCTGCAGCGCCTGTTGCTGCAGCAGCTGGCGGAGCCGGCCAAGTACCTGCGCAACAAGCTGCCGGGGCTCACCGAACTGGGCCTGCTCTACCGTGACATGGGCAAGGTCGATGCGCTGGTCGAGGACATCCTGCTGGCCAGCCTCGACAGCTGCATCCTCGACGGCGAAGCCCAGCTACCGCGTGACGGCGCCGCACTGGCGTCCCTGGCCGAGCGCAAGCGCGGCGACTGGACCGCGCATGCCGAACGCCTCGCACGTCTGACGCTGGAAATACTCAAGCACTGGCACGGCCTGCAGAAGCGCTTCAAGGGCAAGATCGACCTGGCCCAGGCGGTGGCGCTCAACGACATCAAGGCGCAGCTGGGCAACCTGGTCTATCCGGGCTTTGTTCGCGAAACGCCTGCCGAGTGGCTGAAGGAGTACCCGCGCTACCTCAAGGCCATCGAGCAACGCTTCGAGAAGATCGGTGCGCAGCTGCAGCGTGATCGCGTCTGGTCCGGCGAGCTGGCCGGCTACTGGGAGCAGTACCAGACACGCCTGAAGAAGCACTTGCAGGAAGGCAAGCGCGATGCCGAGCTGGCGCTGTATCGCTGGATGCTCGAGGAATATCGCGTCTCGCTCTGGGCGCAGCAGCTTGGCACCAGGATGGCGGTTTCGGACAAGCGCCTGAACAAGCAGTGGAGCCAGGTCGAGCCCTGAGGTCGGGGCTGGCACGAATCGTCAATCGCAGGAAGCCCATGGAAACTCGCAACAGGCTGGCGGGCGTCGCCGGCTCGCTCGCCGCATCGACGCTCTTCGCAACGCTGTATTACTACACGTCGCTGCTCGAGCCGTTGAGCGGCCAGCAGATCTACGGCTGGCGCATTCTGCTCACCGCACCCTGCCTGGCGTTGCTACTGCTCGCCATCGGTCGCTGGGGCGAGGTCCGCGAGATCCTTGTACGCGTACCGGCCGAGGCGCGACTGTGGCTAGCGCTGCCGCTGTCTTCGGCGCTGGTCGGTTTGCAGCTGTGGCTGTTCATGTGGGCGCCGATCAACGGCCACGGGCTGGACGTTTCGCTCGGCTACTTTCTGCTGCCGCTGACACTGGTACTTACCGGGCGCCTGGTTTTCGGCGAACCGATTAGTCGCTTGCAACGCCTGGCCTGTCTGCTGGCGGCTGTAGGCGTGGGCAACCAGCTGCTACTGGCTTCGTCACTGTCATGGCCGGTACTCGCCGTTGCCCTGGGTTACCCGTGCTACTTCGTTCTGCGCCGCAAGCTCGGCACCGCCAGTCTTGGCGGGCTCTGGGTGGACCTGGTCATCAGCCTGCCGGTTGCTGCGCTGTTCGTCCTAGGCAGCGGTGACACGTTGAACCTGCTTGCCGGCAATCCCCGCCTGCCATTGCTGATTGCCGGCCTGGGCGCGCTCAGCGCGCTGGCGCTGGGGCTGATGATCAATGCCAGTAAGTACCTCAGCCTGACCCTGTTCGGCCTGCTCAGCTATGTCGAGCCGGTACTGTTGGTGGTCGTGGCGCTGCTGCTTGGCGAGAGCATCGCGCCGGACCAGTGGCTGACCTACGGGGCGATCTGGGCGGCGATTGTGGTGTTGGTCCTCGAAGGATTGCGGGCGCTGCGTCAGGGGCGAGGGTAGCGTTCGGTAGTGATTGATCAGGTGCCGAGGTTTCATCGGGCTGGCGCCGGCTGCTAGGGCAGAAAGCGGCACTGCATGGCCGCCGCTCAAGCCTGTTAGTTGCTAGATCATCTGCTGCACAACCAGCCCGGCGACAATGGCCAGCCCCAGCGCGCCGAGCAGCATGCCAAGGCGCCATGCGGATCTACCTGGCTCACGAGCAGGAGCGGCGGCAACAGGTGCCGCCGCGTGCAGCGGGTTCGGCGTGGCAGGGCGGGGGCGGGAAGGTTTCGGCTGGGGGGCAACCGTGGCGGGCAGGTCGGTGGCGCGGACGAATACGGTAGCGTCTTCGTCGACGACTTCCGGGGTGCTGACCTTGGGCCCGATCACCAGCAGTGTGGTATTGCCCAGCTGGATCTGGTCTCCCGGCTGCAGCACAGCGGTCGTGACCTTCTCGCGGTTCACCAGCAGGCCGTTGGCTGAGGCCAGGTCCTTCACTTCCAGCACATCGCCCTTGAGGTAGAACTCGGCGTGGCGGCGGGACAGTTCCGCATCGCTGAAGCAGAGTTCGCATTTGACCGAGCGGCCGAAGGTCATCGAGCCAGTGATGTGGTACTTGTGGCCCTGGTTCTCGCCCTTGACCACCTGCAACAGCCAGCGCGGGGCGCTCGCCACCTTGGTGCCGGCCTTGGCCGGATCGACGATCTGCAGTTCCAGCGCGCCCAGGCGCAGGCGGTCGCCGGAACGAATCTGGTAGCGCTCGCCGACCTTCTCGTCATTGACGTAGGTGCCGCCAGGTGTGCCGAGGTCGGTGAGGTAATAGAAGCGGTTTTCCAGCAGCAGTTCGGCGTGAAATGGCGCGACCCCGGTGTCGTTGGCCACCAGCTTGTTGCTGCGGTCCGAACCGAGGGTGAAGCGTTCATCGGCAAGCCAGACCGGACTCTGGCGATTGTCAGCGAAGTGGATCCTGAGCATGGCGCGGTACCTTTTAGCGGAGCGGGCGACGGTCTGAGCCGAACGGTGCTCGGCAAATTATTGGTTGAATATCCGGTTCCACAGGCGCTTGACCGGGTTGGCCGGCGCTTGCGAGGTCTGCGTGTTGGTCGGCGCGGCGCGTGAGGTGCTGGCCGTTGTGCGTTTCACCGGGCGCGGCGCCCGGGCCTTGGCAACCCGCTGAGCATGCGCGTCGTGCAGTGCGAGCAGGGGCGCATAGTCCGGGGTGGCTTCCAGCCCCTGCTGGATGTACTCCAGCGCCAGGGCAAACTCGCGGCGCCCGTAGGCCGCTTCGGCCAGTTCGACATACCGCTCGCTGACCTGCACCAGCCCGTTGCGGGCCACCTCGTTTTCCGGCAACCAGCCCAGCACCTGCTGGTAGTAATGCACCGCGCTGTCTTCGGCGGGTTGCAGCAATTGATCGTTTGCCAGCCGTTGCGCCGCCAATTCCAGTGCCTGGGCGATGCGTGCATCGAGCACGCGGCGTATGCCGTCGAGGGCCTCGACATTGTCCGAATCCAGGCGCAGGGCCTGGCGGTAGTAGTAGTCGGCATTGTCGAACGCCGGTGCAGTCAGTTGCCCCTCATCCAGGCGTGCCTCGGCGCGGGTCAGGTAGTCGTCGATGCGGCTGTATTGCAGCCACTGGTAGCCGCCGGCGGCCAATGCTGCGACTGTCACGATCAGCGCCGCACCGATCACCGCCCAGCGGCCGATGCCACGACGGCGACGGCGGCGTCTGGTCGGCGCCTCGATGAATGCCGCCGGTGCGATGCGGGTCTGGTCCATGTCCGGTTCGGTGAGCGTGTCGATGGCCGCCAGCAGCTCACGGCAATTGCCGAAGCGCTCGTCCGGCTGCTTGGCCAGCATGCGGTCGAGCAATGGCTGGTAGGGCGCGAGCGCTGGCGGCAGTTGCGGCAATGGCATCTGCAGATGATTGAGCACGGTTTGCGGATAGCTGCTGGCGCGGAACGGGTTGGTCCCGGTGAGCATCTCGGCGAGTATCACGCCGAGGCTGTAGATGTCGCTGCGGGCATCGAGTGGCTGGCACTGGGCCTGCTCCGGGCTGCTGTAGGCGGGGCTGCCGACGGCGATGCCGAAGTGGGTGAGCTCGTTATCCAGCTCTACGGCCTTGGCTACGCCGAAGTCGGTGAGCACCACGCTGCCGTCGTCACGGAAGAGGATATTGGCTGGCTTCACGTCGCGGTGAACTAGCCCGCCGTCGTGCACCACCGCCAGGCCGCCGGCCAGCTGACGGATGATGTCCAGCGCGCGCGATGGCGAGAAGACGATGCCGCGATGCTGCGCCAAATCGCCACCGCCGATGTACTCCATGGACAGGTAGTGCCGGCCATCGGCGATCTGGCCGATGTCGTGGATGGTGATGATGGCCGGATGGCGCAGCGAGGCGACGATATGGCCTTCCTGGATGAAGCGCTCGGTGAACGCTGCATCTTCCGTGCGCAGCAGCACCTTGACGGCCACCTCGCGATCCAGCGACAGCTGGGTGGCCAGATAGACCTCGGCCATTCCGCCTTTTCCGAGCCGCTTGTGCAGGCGATAGCCCGGTATTTCCAGCATCCGATGCATTGTAGAAACTCGCGCTTGCTTACGACTTGAGGGGTTTTAACAGCATGTTGATGAAGCGCCGCCCGCGGGACTCGGCCGCCGGGAGGGGGGCGGTGCGGCCGATCACGATGCAGGAGATGTTGTCGCGGCCGCCATGTTCATTGGCCTGGTCGATCAGCTGTTCCACCAGGTTCTCGAGGGTATCGGCAAAGGTGCAGCTGGCATGGATCTGCGCGTCGGTCAGCTCGTTGGTCAGGCCGTCACTGCATAGCAGCAGCAGCTCGCCGGGCTTGAGGGTGCCGCTGCGGGCACCGACTTCCAGCGGCGCCTCGCGTCCCAGGCAGCGCAGGATGATGTTGCGCCAGGCATGGCCTTGGGCCTCGGCCGGCTTCAGCTCACCGGCATCAATCATCATCTGCACCCAGCTATGGTCCCGCGTCAGCTGTTCGATACCGTTGGCGGTGACCAGATAGGCGCGGCTGTCGCCGACCCAGGTGAGTTCGAAGTCGGCACCCTTGAAATGCGCGGCGACCAGGGTGGTGCCCATGCCGTCGTCCACAGCCGCGTCAAGTACTGCCTGGTTGGCGTGCTGAACCGCTGTCTGCAGCGGATCGCCGCCCTCGATCGCCTGCTGCAGCGCAGACAGTGCCAGGCTGCTTGCAACCTCTCCGCATTGATGCCCCCCCATGCCGTCGGCGATGGCCCAGAGCCCCAGCTCCGGCGCGCAGAGCAGTGCATCTTCATTATGGCTGCGCCTGCGCCCTGGCGAGCTTTGCCCGGCGTAGTCCAGCAATGAATCAGAAAGGGTAGGTTGCATGCGAGGGCCTGCGGCACGACGTCGAGCGAGCATGATGCGTGGGGCTCGTAGGGCTGTCATCGACCGGCACCGCGACAAGCGCAAAACTGTTAACTCGCGCAAAGGGCAGCGTTATTTTTCGGCTGTTATCCGCGAATGCTGGTAGCCCGATATGAGCAAGCGCGTTCACGCAAGCCCGGCCGGCTAAAAGTTACTACTGCCGGCGCTGCTTCCCTGTAGTCTCGGCCTCCGCTCCTCACTGACACACCTGTCGTCGCTACAACCATCCGTTTCAGTCACGAGGAGCAAACCATGCGCTTGGCCGATTTCATTCTGGAAAACATCGAACCCATCCTTCAGCAGTGGGAAGACTTCGCCAAGACGATGACACCCGCCGCCAACGGCATGGATTCGGTGGCGCTGCGGGACCATGCGGAGCAGATGTTGCTGGCGATCGCCGCCGATCTGCGCACGGCCCAATCGGTGAAGGCGCGGATCGCCAAATCCCATGGGAAGGCGTCGCCTTCACGAGATGCCACTCCCGCGGAAACCCACGCCGACATCCGCTATTCCTCGGGCTTCACGATCGCGCAGGTCATCGCCGAATACCGGGCATTGCGCACCAGTGTGCTGGTCCTGTGGATGTCGTCCGATGCAGCGTCGAAAGAGCACGAGATTTCCGACATCGTCCGCTTTAACGAAGCGATCGATCAGGCCCTCGCCGAGTCTGTGGTCAGCTATGCGGACGCCGTGGATGCCGCGCGAAATGTCTTTCTCGGCATATTGGGCCACGACCTGCGAAGCCCCCTCGGCGCCATATTGCTGAGTGCTGACGTACTGCTACGCACAGGGGATCTGCCCCCAAAGCCGACCATCAACGTGTCGCGTATCTATACGAGCGTGAAACGCTCCATCAAGATCGTCGGCGACCTGTTGGACTTTACCCGTACGCACTCAGGCGTAGGCATCCCGGTGCGCATGGACAGCGAAGATCTGGCGCTCGCGTGTGAAGGCATGGTTGAAGAGGCGAGGGCGTACAACCCCGACCGACAGATCGTCCTGCAGTCGGAGCCGAGTCTTCCTGGGCAGTTCGATAAATCGCGAATGGAGCAGGTGATTGCCAATCTGATTGGCAACGCCGTCGAGCATGGCGAGGCGGGGACACCGATTACGGTCAGCCTGAAAAGCGATGAGGGGATCGCCGCGCTGACGGTTCACAACGTCGGCCGGCCCATCGCCGAATCGGCAAAAAGCAGCCTCTTCAATCCGATGGTGCGTCACATCCAGAGCGGCAACGCCGAGTACGGTGCGGGTGCGGGGCTCGGCCTTGGACTGTATATCGCATCCGCCATAGTCGATGCTCACCACGGCAGTATCGAGTTCGAGTCGATGGCCGGTAGCGGCACAACGTTCACGGTGCGCATACCCCTGGGCGGCGAGCAGGCTGCATAGTGCAGCCCACCTCAAGCAGCGGCTATCTGCTCAATTCGTACGCGCACATGTTGACTGTTGCCGCCAGATTCAGCGATTCGATGGCGCCACACCCAAGAATCGTGAATGGTTGGGCTTTGAGTGAGGCCAGCTGTTCGCGTGGCACGCCGCGGGCTTCGTTGCCGAACAGGTAGCAATCGAAGGCGCGGAAACTCGCCGATTGCACCGGCTCGCCGCTCATATCCAGGCAGGCGATGCGCTCGAAGCGGGTGTGCAACGAATCCAGTCCAACATCCAGCTCCATCGGCGCATGAAAGATGGCGCCCATGCTCGAACGCACGACCTTTGGGTTGTACGGGTCGACGCTGCCGGGGCTGAGCAGGCAGCGAAAACCACCGAACCACGCCAGCGTGCGCAGGATGGTGCCGAGGTTGCCCGGATCCTGGATTTCATGCAGGTAGATGGCGCGCTCGCCCGCGACGGGCGCAGCAACCGGCGCGCCTGTCGCTGGCATCGGCACCAGCGCAACGATCCCTTGGGGGGTTTTGGTATCGGCGATCTGCGCCAACTGGCGATCGCTGATCAGGTGGGTCCTGAACGGGCTTTGCCAGTGCTCGTAGGCGCTGGTCACATACAGCTCGCTGCGTTGCAGCAGCGGGTTATGCAAGCCCGCCTTCTGCAGCTCCAGCACCAGATGCTCGCCCTCCACCAGAAAATGCCCGAACTCGGTCCGGTACTTTTTCTGGTGCAGCTTCTTGATGTCGTCGAATTTCATCAGGGCGGCGCTCAGTTGCTCTGCACTTCGGTGTGTTCCACTTCAGCCAGCATCGACTTGGCCAGCGCCTCGGCGACCTTGATGCCATCCACGCCTGCCGAGAGAATGCCGCCGGCGTAACCGGCGCCTTCACCGGCCGGATACAGACCGCGCAGGTTGAGGCTTTGCAACGTCTCGTTGTCACGGGTGATGCGCACCGGCGACGACGTGCGGGTTTCGATGCCGGTAAGCACCGCGTCAGCGCGATCGAAGCCGCGGATCTGCTTGCCGAACGCCGGCAGCGCTTCGCGGATCGCCTCGATTGCATACTCGGGCAGCGACGGCGCCAGATCGCCCAGGCGCACGCCCGGTTTGTAGGAGGGCTCGACCTCGCCGAACTCGGTCGATGGCACGCCGCGAATGAAGTCGCCGACCAATTGCGCGGGGGCGCAGTAATCGCTGCCACCCAGCTCATAAGCGCGTGATTCCAGGCGCTCCTGCAGCTCCACGCCGGCCAGCGGGTCGCCGGGGAAATCCTGCTCAGGGTTGATGCCTACGACGATGCCGGCATTGGCATTGCGCTCATTGCGCGAATACTGGCTCATGCCGTTGGTCACCACGCGCCCCGGCTCGGACGTGGCGGCCACGACGGTGCCGCCCGGGCACATGCAGAAGCTGTAAACCGCACGGCCGTTCTTGGCGTGGTACACCAGCTTGTAGTCCGCAGCACCCAGCTCCGGGTGGCCGGCGTACTTGCCCAGCCGAGCCTGGTCGATCATCCCTTGCGGGTGTTCGATGCGGAAGCCGATGGCAAACGGCTTGGCCTCGATGAACACGCCCTGGCGATGCAGCATGCGCACGGTATCGCGGGAGCTGTGCCCCAGCGCCAGCACCACATGGCGACTCTTGATCGTCTCGCCGCTGGCCAGCACCACGCCTTCGAGCTGGCCATCGTTGATCACGAGATCGGTCACTTTGCTCTCGAAGCGCACTTCGCCGCCGAGGGCGATGATTTCCTCGCGCATGGTCGAGACCACACCGGTAAGACGGAAGGTGCCGATGTGCGGCTTGCTCACATACATGATCTCGGCCGGTGCGCCGGCACGAACGAACTCGTGCACCACCTTGCGCGCGTAGAACTTGGGGTCCTTGATCTGGCTGTAGAGCTTGCCGTCGGAGAACAGCCCGGCGCCGCCCTCGCCGAACTGCACGTTGGATTCCGGCGTCAGGACCTTCTTGCGCCACAGCGCCCAGGTGTCCTTGGTACGGCTGCGCACATCCTTGCCGCGCTCCAGCACGATGGGCTTGAAGCCCATCTGTGCCAGCAGCAGCGCGGCGAACAATCCGCAGGGGCCGAAGCCCACCACCAGCGGGCGCTCGCTCAGATTGGCTGGCGCCTGGCCTACAGGGTAGTAGTTGGTGTCCGGCGCTGGACGCACGTTGTGGTCATCGGCAAAACGCGCCAGGACGGCCGCCTCGTCACGGACCTCCAGGTCGATGATGTAGATGAACAGAATGACGCTGTTCTTCTTGCGCGCATCGTAGCTGCGCTTGAATACGGTGAAATTCAGCAGATCGGCGTCGCTGATGTTCAGGCGTTTGACGATGGCCTGGCGCAACTCATCGGCGGAATGATCGAGGGGCAGGGACAGCTCGTTGATGCGAATCATGGCGGTAATCCTGGCCGGTGACTCCGGCAGAGGAAGAAGAAGGGGCGGGGAGTAGGGCGCGGATTGTACCCGTCGCCGCTCGTGCCTGTCAGGCTGCGCTGATGGCCTTCCATGGCCTGTGTGCTGCGACCAGCGCCCGCGGGGCGGCATTATCGGCTTATAATCGCCGCCACTTTGCGTCCAATGGTTGTGCCTTGCTGCGCCTGTTGGTCCGCGTCTTACCTTGATTCTCCGTGGTTGGCTCTATCATGAAACGATCCAAAAGCAGCCGTCGTTGGCTGGATGAACACGTCAACGATCCCTTCGTCAAACGCGCCCAGAAGGACGGCTTGCGCTCGCGCTCCAGCTACAAGCTGATCGAGCTGAACGAGAAGGACAAGTTGATACGCCCCGGCATGCTGGTCATGGACCTCGGCTCCGCTCCCGGTGGCTGGTCGCAGGTGGCCGGCGGTATCGTCGGTGAAAAGGGCAGGGTGCTGGCGACCGACATTCTGCCGATGGGCGGGCTGGATAACGTCGACTTCGTGCAGGGCGACTTCACCGAGGATGCCGTTTTTCAGCAGATCCTCGACATGCTCGACGGCCGGCAGCCCGATCTGATCGTCTCCGACATCGCGCCGAACATCAGTGGCGTCGCCGCCGCCGACCAGGCCGCTTCGATGTACCTGGTCGAGCTGACCCTCGACATGGTTCGCCAGGTGCTCAAGCCCGGCGGCAACTACGTGGTCAAGGTCTTCCAGGGCGAAGGCTCGGACGACTTTCTCAAGGATGTGCGCAGCTCGTTCGAGAAGGTGTCGATCCGCAAACCGGAAGCATCGCGCCCGCGTTCGCGTGAGGTCTATCTGGTGGCGAAGGGTTTCAAGGGCTAAGCGCACTTTCAGTGCCCTGCCGCGCGTTCCGCTCCCGCTACACCCGAGCTGGCTGATACATCGATGGGCAATCAATGCTGACCTACCTCGTGCGTTATCCCTCGGCAGCGCTGCTGTTTGTCCAGCTGCTCGGCATCCTGCTGTACCCCTTCATGGAAAACACACCGCTCGGCCGCGCTGCCTTTGGTGCATTCGGCGTTGTGGTGCTGGTCCTGGCGTTGCGCATCGTCAACCGGAGCCCGACGCTGCATTCGCTGGCGTTCCTGATGGCCGCTGCGATCCTCGGACTGACGCTTGCCGTCGAACTGACAGCCATGCCCGGCCTGCACCTGGCGTTGGTCGTGACCGAGTCGATGTTCTACTTCTACGCGGCGGCTGGCCTGATCGGCTACATGATGGAAGACCAGCGCACGACGACGGACGAACTGTTTGCCGTCGGTGCCACCTTCACGCTGCTGGCGTGGGCGTTCGCCTACGCCTATGCGGCCTGCCAGCTCGTTGCCCCGGGCAGTTTCGTCGCTATCCTGCAGCCGGATGAGCCTCGCTCGTGGATGGAACTGCTGTTTCTCAGCGTCACCGTACTCTCCGGTGTTGGCCTCGGTGACATCCTGCCGCTGCGGCCTGTGGCGCGGGCGCTGGTCATGCTCGAGGAAATTGCGGGGCTGATGTACATCGCCCTGGTCGTCTCGCGAGTAATCGGGCTGACCATCCGCCGTTAATAACGCTTCCTGCAACGCCGCCCTTCCGAAGGCCCTGTCGCCGAGAGAAACGCCAGGCAAGGCCTTAGCCGATTGCCCGCAAGAACCGTCCAACCCGCTCCAGCACTACGTCCGGCTGCTCGCGATGCGGCACGTGGCCGACGTCGGGCAGCAGCGCCTGTTCGACATGGCCGCCGGCGTGCCGGGCGATCAGTTGCGGGTGGCGTTCGGAGCCGAATTCGTCGTTGTCGCCATGGATGGCCAGTGCCGGGCAGCGGACTCGCGGCAGGGCGTGGGCGAGGGTCCAGGAGGCGAAGTCGGGCGCGAGCCAGGTGTCGATCCACGCGCTGAGTACCCAGTCGCTGCGCTCGCCGTGGTAGCGGCGCAGGCGTTCGCGCTGTGCGGGGTCGGAGAACCAGCTTCTGGCCTGGCGGATGCCTTCCAGCGTGCGGGGTTCGACGAAGGTGACCGCCGACATCGTGATCATCGCCTGGCAGGCTGCTGGATATTGCGCAGCGCAATGCACCGCCATGCTGCCGCCGACGCTGTGACCGACCACCACAAAACGCTCGATACCCAGATGGTCCAGCACCTGGGCGAAGCCATGCGCCGCTTCATCCTCGACGAAGGTCGGCGCAGGCGGAGCGGTCAAGCGGTCGGAGCGGCCGAAGCCCAGCCGGTCATAGGCGACCACCGTGCGGCCGGTAGCCTGGGCGAGCGCGGCGGGGAAATCCTTCCACTGTTCGATGCAGCCGAGCGACTCGTGCAGCAGCAGGATCGGTGCGCAGTTCGGGCGCAGCGCGCCGGTGTCGGGGAACCAGCTGCGGACGAACATCTGCCCATGCGTGCTCTGTACCCAGAGGTCTGCCGGGGCGTTGCCGAGCGTTGCGCTAGTGGTCATGGAGGGCTTTCCTGAGCGGTGCGGACCACATAGCAGTACTGATCTTTTACGTAAACGTCAACATGCAGTGACGGATGCATCAACTGTGTGCTGCAGCCTTCGGGCCGGCAATTCAGCCGAAACCCGCACTGATGCGCGGCACAACGCGCGGGCGTTCTGGAGGCAAATCAGGTCAGCGCAGGGGTTGGAGCCTGGCGGTATGGCCCGCTACGGCAGGAGCGCATCAGCTCAGATAACGCTGGAACCAGGCGATGGTGCGTTGCCAGGCCAGTTCCGCTGCCTGCTCGTCGTAGCGCGGCGTGCTGTCATTGTGAAAGCCATGCTGGGTGCCCGGGTAGATGTAGGCCTCGTAGTGCTTGCCGGCCGCCTTGAGCGCGGCTTCATAGGCGGGCCAGGTTTCGTTGACGCGCTCGTCGTGCTCGGCGAATTGGAACAGCAACGGTGCCTGAATCTTTTCAACATCCGCCGGATTGGCCTGGCGCCCGTAGAACGGCACCGCCGCCGCCAGCTCCGGGTATGCCACCGCGGCCGCATTGGCCACGCCACCGCCATAGCAGAAGCCGGTGATACCGACCTTTTCGGTGGTGGCTTCGTGGGCCATCAGCCATTCGATGGCGGCGAAAAAGTCGTTCATCAGTTTCTGCGGATCGACCGCGGCCTGCAGTTCGCGGCCCTTGTCGTCGTTGCCGGGATAGCCGCCGACCGAACTCAGCCCGTCCGGTGCGAGGGCGACGAAACCGGCCTTGGCCACGCGCCGTGCGACGTCTTCGATGTACGGGTTGAGGCCGCGATTCTCGTGGACGACAACGATGCCTGGCACCTTGCCCTCGGCCCTGGCCGGACGGACCAGGTAGGCGCGCACCTCACCGTGGCCGTTGGGCGATGGGTAGCTGACGTATTCGGCGATGATGTCCGGATCGGTGAAGGCGACCTGCTGGGCCAACGCATAGTTGGGCGTGAGCGCATCGAGCACCGCCACGGCGGTCATGCTGCACAGCGTGAAGGCCGCGGCGCGGTCGAGGAATTCCCGGCGGCTGAGCTTGCCGTGGACGTAGAAGTCGTAGAGCTCGAGCAGTTCGGGGGCGAAGTCTTTCGCGGTAAGACGTTCCATCGGCGGCTCCGTCGAGTATCGAAAGCGATGCTGGGTGTTTGCGCTGACAGCGGGTGCAGCAGCCAGTGTAGTCAGCCGGGCTGCAGGCGCTGCGTTTGCAGACGATCTTTACGGTTCAGCGCGGCGGGCGTGGGCGAGGTGGCTCGACGGGCGTCAGCTGGCCGTCCTTGCCGAGGTGCAGGCGCATGAAGTCTTCGGCAAGCAGCAGCTTACCGGCGTAAAGGGCGCTGGCTTCGGCGCACAGGTCGTCGATCGAGTGACCACGCCCGGCGTTCTTCTGATAGCGCGCGCTGAAGTGGGTCAGCACAAGATTCGGCAGTCCGACCGTTTGCGCAAAGCGCGCCACCGATGCCGCCGTGCTGTGGCCGAAGTCGTTGCGCGCATCGTTGGCGACTGCTTCGGTGTAGGTCGCCTCGTGCACCAGCAACTGGGCGCCGCGGCAGGCCTCGGCAAGCAGTTCGGGACGATCATTGTCGCCGCCGATGACGATGCGTTGCGGCGCACGGCTGAAGCTCAGGTAGTCGTCGCTGCGCAGCATCCGGCCTTCGTGCTCGACATCGAAGCCGCGTGCCAGCTGGCCCCAGAGTGGGCCACGGGGCACACCGTCGCGCTCGAGGCGGTCGATGTCCAGCCGCGGATCAGGCCGGGCCTCGGTGAAGCTGTAGCCGTAGCAGGGCACACGGTGGGACAGGGCGGTGGCCTCGATGCGCATGTTCAGGTTGCGCCACTCGCCCAGCGATTCGACCGCGTGAAAGTCGAGGTCGTAGCCCAGCCAGCTCTGGCTCATCTCCAGCGTGGCGCGCACCCAGGTTTCGATGCCCTGCGGCGCGATGATCGTCAGCGCGGCCTTACGTCCCATCATTCCGGCGCTGGCGAGCAGGCCGGGCAGGCCGTAGCAGTGGTCGCCATGTACATGGGTGATGCAGATGGCGCGCAGGTCGTGCAGCGACAGCGGCGTGCGCAGCAGCCGGTGCTGGGTGCCTTCGCCGCAGTCAATCAGGTACCAGCTCTTGCCGGTGTCTTCCAGCAAGGCCAGGGCGGTAACATTGCGCGCGCGGGTGGGAGTGCCGGATGAAGTGCCGAGAAATAACAGATCCACGCCGCCGTTCCTTCCTGCCGTTCAACTGATCCGCGAAAGGTTGAGCCTTTGCCGGCGCCGCTGCAATTGCATTTTTGCGACGCCGCGGCCCTGACCGGCTGGCTGGCCGAGCGCCGCGGACCTCGCACTGTCGCAGGGCCGCTTCAGAGGTACTTCAGCCAGGCGATGTCCCGACGGCGTGCCTTGAGATCGGCAAACCAGCGCACCGCCGGGAACAGCACCACTGCCAACACCAGGGTGCACAGCCACAGCGGCCACACGGCGTCGAAGCCGAAGTGATTGCCGCGATTCAGCCCCCAGATCGCGACGGCGGCGAGGTAGAGCAACTTCAGCACGTAGAGGTGCAGCAGGTAGAAGAACATCGGCGCTGCGCCGAACACCGTCAGTGGACGCAGCCAGGCGCGATCCTGGCGACGTTCGAAGTAACGCAGCAGAAGCAGGCCGGTGCCCAGGGTCAGGCAGAGGAACAGCAGCGACGGTGGGTACTTGGTGACGTTGAGCAGGCTCATCAGCGTACGCAGGCCGTCCTCGCCAACGACCCAGGGCTGCTCGCCGTAGCTGTTGATCAGCCGCAGCAGAACGAAGGTCAGCAGGGCACCTTGAGCCCAGCCGCCCAGGTAGCGCTGGCGTCGCTCGGGGTCGGCGTTTCTGGCGAACCAGGGCCCGACAGCGTAGCCAAGGGCGATCACGCCGATCCACGGCAGCAGCGGATAGGAAGTGCGCAGCCGCAGGTTTTCCGACACCTCGATCCAGCCGCGGTCGTGCAGGATGGCCCAGGGGACGTGCAACGCTGAGTCTGTGGAGAACTGCAGCGGGTCGAGCAGGTTGTGGCCGCCAATGATCACCAGTCCCAGCACGATCAGCGCAGGGCGCGACAGCCAAAGCAGTGCAGAGAGCGCCAGCATGCTCAGGCCGATCGCCCAGATCACTTGCAGATAGATCACCTGCGGCGGGAACTGGAACGTCCAGGCGAAGTTGACCAGGGTGAATTCGAGCGCCACCAGGAACAGCCCTCGTTTGAGCAGAAAGCTCGACACTGCACGGCGGTCCTGGTGCTTTTCGCCATAAAGAAAGGCCGACAGGCCGGTCAGGAAGATGAATACCGGCGCGCAGAGATGCGCCAGGGTGCGGCTGAAGAACAACGCCGGCTCGGTGACCGCCACGTCCATCGGGTCGGGCACCTGCATATGCAGCAGGAAGGTTTCGCGGACATGGTCCAGCAGCATGAACAGGATCACCAGGCCGCGCAGCGCGTCGATGGATTGCAGACGCGCCGCGGCTGGCGGAGTGAAATCGGGGGAGGGCATGAGCGGCTCACAGCAGGATGATCGCAATGCAGGCGCAGACTCGCTGCGCCCGCCGAAAGGTGCGATACGTTATAACAAAAGTTGCTGCCGCTCCAGATGCGAATCAGCCACGATAGTCCCCCGGCGTAAAAGGGCTGAATGCTTCAGCCCTGCTCGCAGTTAACCATCCACGACACGCCGAAGCGGTCGGTGAGCATGCCGAAACGCTCGGCCCAGAAGGTTTTCTCCAGCGGCATTACCACCGTGCCGCCCTCGGCCAGTGCGGCGAACAGCTTTTCGCTTTCGTCCACGCTGGTCGGATGCAGGGAAACCGAGCAACCCTTGATGCCTTCGTACGGCCCGCCACCACAGGTGTCGGGCAAGGAGTCGGAGGCCATCAGCACACCATCGCCGAGATTCAGGCAGGCGTGCATGATCCGCTCGCGGTACTCGGCGGGAAACTGCTCGGCATCCGGCGCCTGGGCAAAGGTCATCATTTCCAGCGTGCCGCCCAGCACATCCTTGTAGAAGGTGAACGCTTCGCGGGTGGTGCCGTCGAGGGTGAGGTAGGTGGTGATCTTCATTGCTTGCTCCTTGCGGTCATTGATTGAGTTGCGCGCGCAGGCGGTCTTCCTGCTCGCGCAGTTCGGGGGTGAACTCGGCGCCGAAGTCTTCCGCTTCGAATATCTGGCGAATCTCGATTTCCGAATCGCCGATGGCCGACTGCGGGCAACGCTTGACCCAGTCGACGGCCTCCTGCAACGAGGCGGTCTGGAACAGCCAGTAGCCGGCGATCAGCTCGCGGGTTTCGGCGAACGGGCCATCGGTGACGCTGCACTGGCCGTCGTTGAAACGGATGCGCGCGCCCTTGTGGCTGGGGTGCAGGCCCTCGCCGCCGAGCAGCACGCCGGCATTGGCCAGGTCTTCGTTGTAGCGGCCCATCGCCGTGAGAACGTCCTCGCTGGGCATCTCGCCGGCTTCGGTTTGTGGGGTGGCCTTGATCATCACCATGAAACGCATCGGTGGACTCCTTCAGTGGAATGGAAAGAGCCTAGACGGGCATACGGCAATTTCCGCCGGCTCCGATCATTGGTCGAACGGGCGCGGAAGGAATCGACAGGTCTTTGAGAAATTCTTTGCTCAGGGCAGTGGATAGGTCAGCAGAAGCAGATGCAGGCTGTTGACCGCACCGTGCAGAAACACCGCGACCCACAGGCGATCACCGGAGTAATGGAAGGCCAGGCCGTAGCCCAGACCTGCCAGCGTGGCGAGTCCGGCGAAACCGAAGCCGGCCGGCAGGTGCGCGGCGCCGAACAGGGCGGTCGCCAGGCCGATGCCGATGGCTGCACCGAAGTGGCGGGCCAGTGCACGCTGCAGCAGGCCGCGAAAGATCAGCTCTTCGGCCAGGCAGGTGATGCCCAGGTTGATCAGCAGCCAGGGCAGGAACAGCGCCGGCCATTTCGGTTGCCAGCCCAGCACGCCAGAGGCCAGCGCCAGCAGCGGGACGAGAATCAGGCAGGCGCCTGACGCAAGCAGGGTGAGTCTGATCGAGCGCCAATCCGTTCGTGGCCGGCCCAGCCACCAGGCCAGCAGCAGTGCCGCGACCATTGCCTTGTCCGGGCTGATGTGCAATTGCCAGGGCGAGGCTCCGCCCAGATCCTGCGGTGGGCCGAGCGGCAGCGGGCTGAAGCCGGGCAGCAGATGTGCGGCGAGCAACAGGGCGCCGAGCAGCGTACCGAACAGCCACGGCGAGTTGGGGATGTGCGGCTGAGCGACAAGCCAGCCAGCGAATAGCAGAACGGCCAGCGCGCCAACCGGCTCGATCATGCCGAGGGCCAGGCCGAGCGATAGCGCGACGACCGGAATGCAGTAGTGCAGCCTGCGAATCACACTATTGCAGCCGATAACGCGCGAGCTCCTTTGGCGTGAGCACGCGCATGCGCCACGGTTCGATCAGCTGCATGTCGTCCGCCAGCCGCGTATTGACGCCCATGTCCCGTAAGTAGATGCGTGGTGCGCGGTGTGGTCGCTGGCGGATGGACTGCGCCGACTCACCATTGGCGACGTAGGGCCGATGCAGGCCGACATAGCCGCGCACGGTGCGCTGCCGTCCCGCCGCCAGCAGGTAGATGCAACTGCCCTGGCAGACCGCGGTCGCCGGCACCAGGGCGTCGAAGCCCGTCTCGCGCAGCAGATAGCCCATGCGCATGGCTTCCGCTGCGCTGCCGCCGATGTTGTCGAGGATCAGCAGCTTGCGCGCGTGTTTGCCAGGGTGGGCCATGATGCCCTTGAGCAGCGCCTCGTAGTCACCCGGCGCAATCTGTTCGGTAACGCGCGCGACCAGCACCAGGCCCTGATCTTCATGTTCCAGCGGCAGCACCTCGACCTTGGCGTGGGCAGTGCAGGCGAACAGCGCCAGTGCGCAGAGGGTGACGAAGCGAAGCATCGAGCGGGCAGTCCTGAAATGGGAGGTGGCGAAGATACCCGCAGCGCCGGCTTTCGCCTACTGCGACCTTCGCCCCTCGCTCGGGCCTGGATAGCGTGTCAGCGTGCGGCGTCTTCGGCGGACAATGCGCGAATCATCGCCGTCGTCAGATACAGCCGCGGCGCGATGCTCGACAGCTCGATGTACTCATCTTCCGAATGCAGCCCGGCGCCGACCACACCCATGGTTTCCAGCACGGCCGGCTTGTCGCTGTCCGGCACGTAGGCGTAGCCGGCGTCGGTGCCGAAGCGCATGGCGATCCGCTCGATACGCTGGTCGATCTCGCCGTACAGGCGCTGCGCGGTCTCGGCCAGGCGCTCCGATGCGGGATTCTTCGCCAGCGGTGGACGGCCCTTGTCGACGCGCAGCTCGACGCGGGTGTCGTCGATCAGCTTGTTCCCGATGATCTTCTGCGCATCGGCGAGCACGCGGTCGGTTTCGCTGATATCGGAATAGCGCATGTCTGCTTCGGCGGTCGCCTTGTTCGGGATGATGTTGCGCTTCTCGCCGCCGGCGATCATGGTCCAGCTGACCGTGGTGCCCTTGTCCGGGTCGCCCAGGTCCTTGAGCTGCACCAGCTGGTGCGCCAGTTCCAGCACGGCGTTGCGACCTTCCTCAGGTGCGGAACCGGCGTGGGAGGATTTGCCCTTCACCTCCAGCATCACCGCATTGATGCCATTGGTGGCGGTGGTCACCGCATCGCGATCCGGCGGCTCGTAGGAGAAGACGTAATCATGCTTGCTGGCCAGCTCGGCGATGATCTTCTTCGAGCCGGCTGAGCCCATTTCCTCATCCGGGTTGAACAGCACGGTGATCGTGCCGTAGGCGTCGAACTGCTGCGCCTTGAGCAGCTCCAACGCTTGCAGAATCATCGCCACGCCACCCTTGGCATCGGCCACGCCGGGGCCGTAGGCGCGTTGCTCGTCCATGCGAAACGGACGCTCCGCGGCGGTGCCTTCGGCGAACACCGTGTCGTAATGCACCATCAGCAGGAAGTCCTTGCCGCCGCTGCCCTTGAGGGTGCCGACGATGTTGTCACCGGCCGATGGCGTCGCCGAACTGGTACTGACCTCCGCACCCAGCGTCTGCAGGCGCTCGACCAGCAACTGGCTGACCGTGGCCAGGCCCTCGGCCTGGCCGGTGCCTGTATCCACCGCCACCAGCTGTTTCACGGTTTCGATATAGGCGCTCTGTTCGGCCTTGGCCTGTTCGAGCAGCTCGGCAGGTTTGATTTCGGCGGCCATGGCAGACAGCGATGAAAGGCAAAGCGCGACTGCAGCAGCAATCGGGGCGACGGCGCGTACGTGCATCGGAATAACCTCGGATCGCGGGGGTGATGAGCTTGAGAGCGCGGCCAGGCCCGCAACGTTCCGAAGCATCGCTGCACGGGTCGCAGCCGCGCGGAGAATGCTAATGTCTGCCTTTTCCACTTGCCGGAGAACTCCAGGTGTCCCTGACCACGCCCTACGATCCGCAGAACATCTTCGCCCAGATCATTCGCGGCGATGCGCCCTGCTACAAACTCTACGAGGATGACGACGTACTGGCCTTCCTCGACCTGTTCCCGCAGTCCTTCGGCCACACGCTGGTGATTCCCAAGCGCTCGGCGGCCTGCAACATCCTCGATGTGGATACCGACGCGCTGGCCAAGGTCATGGCCGTGGTGCAGAAGCTCACCCGGGTGATCGTCGACGAGCTGCAGCCGGATGGTGTGCAGGTTGCGCAGTTCAATGGTGCGCCGGCGGGGCAGACGGTGTTCCACATCCACGTGCATATCGTGCCGCGCTACTCGGGCGAGGGGCTCGGCATTCATGCCGCCGGCAAGGCCGATCCGGCCGATCTGGAAAAGCTTCAGGCGCGCTTGCAGCAGCGGATCGCCGCGCAGGGCTGAGCCAGGCTGCGATGTCGTGGCGGGGTCAAGTCCGCTGCGACCATCGCAGCAGCCAACAGGCACCAAAGTACAATTCGTGCCCGGCAGGGGGCTTCGTACCCTGCGGGCATGATGCTTTCATTGCCCTTCCTCACCCCGTTCGTTCTGCGCGCTCGCCGTGCGCTGCTGGCGCTTGTATTGCTGCCCCTGTGGGCACAGGCGCAGGAGCTGCCGGTGCTGACCCTCAGCGTGCTGCAGTTCGGCACGCCGCACTGGGAGCTTGAGCATCTCAAGCGTCAGGGGCTGGACCGCGCCAACGGTTTCGAGCTGAAGGTGCGACTGGTGGCCGATGTGCCGGCCTCGCGACTGGCATTGACCAGCGGCAGCGTCGACGGTGCGGTGAGCGATCTGCTCTGGGCGCAGGCGCGTTACCAGGCCGGCACGGCTTATCGCTACGTACCTTTCTCCTCCCAGATTGGTGAGGTGCTGGTGCCCGAAGGCAGCGCCATCCGCACGCTGGCCGACCTGCGCGGCAAGCGCATCGGTGTCGCTGGCGGGCCGGACGGGCTGGGCTGGCAGTTGCTGCAGCATGCCGCGGCCCAGGACGGAATCGATCTGTCCAAACGGGCGACTGTTCAGTACGCCGCACCGCCACTGCTCAGCCAGGCGCTGCGCCGCGGTCAGGTGGATGCGCTGCTGACCTTCTGGCATTTCTCCGCGCGCATGCGTGGCGAGGGTGGTGTGCAGGTGGCGTTCAGTCTCGATGATCTGCTCCGATCATTGGAGCTTGATCCCCACCTGCCGGTGCTCGGCTATCTGTTCTCCGAATCCTGGGCCGTCGAGCATGAGGCGCTGCTGCAGCGTTTCGCCATGGCGTTGGGCCAGACCAAGCACGAGCTCGCCAGCGAGCCCGCGCACTGGCAGGCGCTGCGGCCGCTGATGCGTGCCGACGAGGATGGCGTGTTCGCCGCGCTGCGTGACAGTTTCCTCGCCGGCATCCCGCAGCCGCTGGATGAGCCGCGTATCGCCGACCTGCAGCGACTGTTGACCCTCACCGGCGCCGATCCGGCGAAACTGATGCCGACCGCGTCGTTCCAGAGCACGCCATGAACGGCTCGCGCTGGGCCTGCTGGATCGCCCTGCCATGCGCGGTGGCACTCTGGACGCTGATTGCGCTGGGCGTGCAGACGCCGCTGCTGCCGAGTCCGGCCGCCGTGCTCGACACCTTCTGGCAGGCCACGCAGAGCGGTGAACTGCCCGAACATCTGCTGGTAACCCTGCGCCGCGTGCTGTTCGCCTTCGTATTGGCGATGGCGCTGGGCACGCTGCTCGGCGTGTGGATGGGCAGGTCGCGGCTGGCCAATGCCGTGCTCGATCCGCTGCTGGTGCTGTTTCTCAACCTGCCGGCACTGGTCACCATCATCCTGCTCTATGTCTGGTTCGGCCTAGTGGAAGCCGCGGCGGTGCTGGCGGTGGTGATCAACAAGGTGCCGAACGTGGCTGTCACCGTGCGCGAGGGCGCCCGCAGTATCGATCCCAAGCTGGAACAGATGGCCCTGGTCTACCGCTTCACCCGCTGGCAGCGGATCAGGCATGTCTGGCTGCCGCAGCTGTTTCCCTACCTGATGGCCGCCACCCGCGGTGGGCTGGCGCTGATCTGGAAGATCGTGCTGGTGGTCGAGCTGCTCGGGCGCTCGGATGGCATCGGCTTTCAACTGCATATGGCCTTTCAGGTGTTCGACGTGGCGAGCATCCTCGCCTACAGCCTGGCGTTCATCGCCGTGGTGCAGCTGATCGAACTGGCGCTGTTGCAGCCGTTGGAGCGTCGCGCATCGTCCTGGCGCGAAGCGGGTGTGCGCCATGCTTGAGCTGCGCCTGGATGGCCGTCACCCCGTGCTGGGCGTGATCGATGCGCAGGTGCGCGAAGGCGATCGCATCTGCCTGCTCGGGCCTTCCGGTGTCGGCAAGACCACGCTGCTCAACGGCATCGCCGGGCTCGATCCGCAGCTGCGGCCGATGATCGAGCAGCGCGCCGGCTTGCGCGTCGGCTATCTGTTCCAGGAACACCGCCTGCTGCCCTGGCGTACGGTGCGGCAGAACCTGGCGCTAGTCGGCGCCAGCCCGGCCGACATCGAGCGGCTATTGGCCGAGGTGGGGCTGAGTGGCGCGGCCGACAGCCTGCCGGACCAGCTGTCGCTGGGCATGGCGCGCAGGGCGGCACTGGCGCGCTGTCTGGCGATCGAGCCGGAGCTGCTGCTGCTCGACGAACCCTTCGCTTCGCTGGATGCCGAACGCGCCGCCGAGCTGCGCGTCCTGATCGCGCAGCTGCTCGATCGGCACCCCGGGATGGCCATGATCTGCGTGACCCATGACCCGCGCGATGCCGACGAACTGGCCAACCGCCGGTGGTGGCTCTCCGGCCGTCCGGCGACGCTGCGCTGCGATGAGCCGCTGACAGTTGGCAGCCGAATCGGCGCGCCGCTGCGTAGGGCCTGAATCCTTCAACCGGCGACCAGCTGCGTCAGCGCATGCAGTACCAGCCCGACCAGGCCACCGACCAGGGTGCCGTTGATGCGGATGTACTGCAGGTCCTTGCCGACGCTCTGTTCCAGCTGCTCGACCAGTTCGCGGCTTTCCCAGTTCTCCACGCGCTGAGCGATATAGGCGCCGATCTGCCCGCGGTAGCGTTCCAGCATGCCGGGGGCGGCGGCGAGCAGCTGTTCGTTGATCCAGTTGCGCATGGACTCGTCCGCGGCCAGGCCGTCGCCGAGGCCGCGGCAGAGCGAGACGATGCGTCGGCCGATGCGTGAGTCGTCGCTGGCCAGGTCGCTTTCCAGCCAGGCCGTCAGCTCCTGCCAGAGGTTGCCGAAATAGGTGCTGGTGGCCGGATGCTCCAAGAGCTGGGCGAGGATGCGCTCGACCTCCAGGGCGTAGTGCGGGTCCTGTTCCAGGCGCTCGATGTATTCGCCGACATGCTCGTCGAAGCGCTGGCGGATCAGGTGTTCGGGGTCGGCGGCGATCTCGGCGATCAGTGCGGACAGACCGTCGACGAACTTGTTCGCCGACCAGCCGCTCACCGGCCGGCTCAGGCCGAGATAGCGCAGGGTGCGGATTTCCCGGCTGATGGCGTCAGCGACCAGCGCGCGGGTTTCCTCATCCTGCATGATCGAATCGAGGCGGATCAGCAACTCGTCGAGCATCGCCTGATGCCGGCCCTGGCTGGTCAGCACGCGCAAGGCCTGGGCCAGCGGGGCAGAGAGGTCGAACTTGCGCAGTCGCGTGGTCACCTTGGCCTCGACGAAGGCGCGCACGCGTTCGTCATGCAGCGCGGCGATGCCGAAATGTGCAACGCCGGTGAGCCTGCAGCCGACCGCCTCGGCATTGCTCGGATGGCGTAGCCAGCCGGCCAGGCGCGAGGCGATGTCGAGTTCCTGCAGCTTGGCCAGCACCAGCGGCGTGGCGAGGAAATGCGTGGTGATGAAGCTGGACAGGTTCTGACCGATGCGTGCCTTGCTGCGCGGGATGATCGCCGTGTGCGGGATCGGCAGACCCAGCGGGTGGCGGAACAGCGCGGTGACGGCGAACCAGTCGGCGATCGCGCCGATCATGGCGGCTTCGGCGAACGAGGCGACGTAGCCCCAGGCCGGATGGCTGGCTTCGAAACGTGTCGCGACGATGTAGAGCAGGGCGGCCAGTAGCAACAAGAGGCCGGCGACCAGCTTCATGCGCGAAACCGGTGACTGCCAGGCGCTGATCATGGAACGCATGCAGGTCCTCGTCGTGTGGGCGAATGGAGTCTCTAGGGGGTAGACAGCGAAGCAGGGCGATGAGGTCGGCGCTTGAATGAAACGCATGATGATGCGGATCGTCAGGCGGTTGGGCTAGCTGGGCTGAAACTTGCCTTTAGGATGGATTCGTACGGCAGCCTGGACCAGGCCGGTGCTGCTGCTTGAGACGGCACGGCTGCGCCGAGGTCCACCCGACGGACTCTGCTGAATCGCCGGGTGGATGTCGCTTCGCGCATCCACCGGAACACGCCCGGTGGATGTAATCGCCGGAGGTGGATCAGACCTCGTCGTCCTCTTCCTCGCGGATCAGCACGTACTGGCCTTCGGCATCGTTCAGGCAGTCCCAGACGTAGAACATCGATACCTGGCCCGGGCTTTCCGTGACGGCGGCGTAGTCGCCGGGCACGGCAGTGAAGTAGACGCCGGAGTCGGGCGCTGCCTGGCAGGCGATGCGGGCGACGACGAAGGCTTCCGGCGCGGTGCCGTCGAAGTAGTCGTCACGGTCCTTGGCATCCCATTCGGCTGGCGCTTCAAAGGGGCCGCTGATGACGATGCGCGCGTCACCAAGATCCTGCTCTTCCGCTTCCTCGTCGTATTCGTCGGGGCGGTACAGGGTGCATTCCAGGGCTTCCGGGTTTTCGAGAATGGCCGCGCGGGATTGTGGGGTGAGTGTCTGCATGGAATCTCCGACTGCGGTTGGGTGTGAGGGGGCAGTGTGGTGGAGCGGCTCGGGCAGTGCAATCGGTTGCATGGTCGCGCCCGCCGATAGTGGCACGGGATCGGTCGGGCAATCCTGCTGCGGCGCCACGGCAACCTTCGGACCGCCGGTGCCGTGCGGTTCGAACGTCGCGTGCTTTGTCGCCTCCAATCGATATCAGCCATCCACCCGCGACAGCCGAGGCAACCATGAAGGCAGATGACCAGCAGGCAGGCGATGAGCCTGATGTGACCATGACCGATGGAGGCGAAAAGAACGCCGGCGAAGACCCGGACTACGACGACCAGCCTTCGCCGCTGGACGTTCCTGACGAGCCTGAGACGCTGCCGGACGATCCGGACATCCAGGGAGAAGACGGTTCCGGCGAGCCGAGCTGACCCATCCGCCCACGACAATCGCCGCCCCAGAGGAGTCACCATGAACATTTATCAGGTCAGGCCCACCGAAATGGGCTGGGAGCTGGAAGACCAGCAAACCCAGAAAACCGTGCTGCGAACCCTCACCAAGGACGAGATGTACAGCGCGCTGGATGCCTACATGGACGGCCGCGCCGCGTCGGTCGAGGTATTCGGTCGCGATGGCGAGCTGGAGGAGGCGCGTCCCTATCCGGGGAGCCATCACCTGTAGACATAGCCGCCTGTTTGGTAAGTTCAGTCGGGCAATTTCGGCGCCCATGGCCCCGATACTGTGTTGCTGCTCCTTGCCATAGCCCGCTATGACTCGCCGCAGCGCCTTGTCTCGGAGCCTTGTTCATCCGAACTTGCCTCAACCAACTCACCACACAGGCCACTAGGGCAATTTCCTTCAATACCATGCCCTGCCGGGCCCATAGCCTGCCCACCATCTTCCACTGGTAAGCAGAGTACTCATGGACCCCTATCTCTCGATGGCTGCGTTCGCCCTGGCCTCGTCGATCACTCCTGGCCCGGTCAACCTGGTCGCGCTCAACTGTGGCGCGCGTTTCGGCTTTCGCGCCAGTGCTCGGCACATCACCGGTGCAACTGTAGGTTTCACCCTGTTGCTGCTGCTGATCGGCCTCGGGCTTTACGAGCTGCTCGAGCGGGCGCCGATTCTGATGCGTGCCATCCAGTGGGGCGGGGTCGCCTTCCTGCTCTACATGGCCTGGAGGCTTGCAGTCGATGATGGCCGTCTGGAACCCGCTGCGGCCGGCAATGGCCCGTCGCTGCTCGACGGCGCGCTGATGCAATGGCTCAATCCAAAGGCCTGGCTGGCGTCAGTGGCGGGCATGGGGCTGTTTGCGGCGAATGGCGATGTGCTGAGGGTCTGGCTGTTCGCCGGCCTGTATTTCGTCATCTGTTATGGCTCGATTGCCTGCTGGGCCGGAGCTGGCGCCTTTCTCAGCCGCTATCTGCAGGAGCCGGGGCGGGTGCGCTGGCTCAATCGAACGATGGCACTGTTGCTGGCAGGCAGTGCGTTCTATCTAGTGGCGGGCTGAGCCCGGCGCGATGCGATCCCGGTACTGCCCGGGCGTCGCCGCCAGCTGACGTTTGAAGGTGCGCTGGAAGTGCGCCTGGTCCGCAAAACCGGCGGCCAGCGCCACCTCGGCGAGGTCATGACCCTGGCGCAGCCAGTGCTGGCTGCGCTGGATGCGACGGTTGAGCAGATAGGCATGCGGGGTCATGCCGTAGTGCTGCCTGAAGGTGCGGATCAGATAGGACGGCGACAGCGCGGCTGCCTGGCAGATGTCTTCCAGACGCAGCGCCTGGGTACAGTGTTCGGCAATGTAGTCGGCCGCCCGTCGCAGCTGTTCGACGGGCTCTGCGCCGGGGCTGGCGGCTGCCGGGGCAAGGGTCTGCTGCAGCAGCGTGAAGTACTCGACCGCCGCGCTCTGCCGCTGCAGCGTGTCCGCCTGCGCGTCGAGCAGGGTGGCGTACAGCCTGGTCAGCCCGGCGAACAACGCCGGGTCGAGGCTCTGGATCGGCGTGTAGGGAATGAAGCGGCCGTCGGCGCTGACGCCCAGTTCATGCTGCAGCGCGCCCAGCCAGCCCGTGTCGACGTAGAACATCAGGTACGACCAGGGTTGGCCGTCGATGGGGTTGCAGGCATGCACCGTTTGCGGATTGATGATCACCACGGCGCCGCGGGCGATCCGCTGGCGTGCCGTGCCGTTGAAGTAGGTGCTGGCGCCGGCGGTGATTGCGCCGATGGAAAAGGTCTCGTGACAGTGCGGCGCATAGCAGACCCTGCGCCCATCGGCGACCGCCCGCGCCTCGAGGAAGGGCAGGGCGGCGTCGCGCCAGAAGCGTGGCTGGCTGTCGTCCGGGTTGTTCACGTTGTGCCTGCCGTCATCGATACGAAACTGTAGTCAGACTCTAGCAATCATTCGGCGCTCTGGCATGCTCGACGACCAGGTTCGCCATTTCAGCCCCGGCCAAGGAGTTTCCATGCGTCTGACCCTCGCTTTCACTGCACTGCTGTCGCTGGCTGGCTGTTCATCCTGGCAGCCCGATGCCGAGGACATCGAACCGGTGCCGGCCGAGCGGGTGCTGGCCTACCAACAGCCCCTGGAGAACGCCGGTGAGGTGGTGGTGACGCGGGATTTCGGCTTGCGTGGCGGCGGCTGCTACATCGCCGTGCTGATCGATCGTGAGCTGGCTGCGCGCATCCACGTCGGCGAGGTGGTACGTTTTCAGGTGCCGGCCGGTGCGCGGATCGTCAGCATCGGCACCGATCCGCTGGACGACACGCTGTGTGGCAAGCTCAGCCTGCGCCGCGAGAAACTGGCGCAGGTGCAGGCGGGGCAGACGCTGGAATATCGCGTCATCAGCGACAACCGCATCGGCTTCGATATCGTGCCGGTCGAGCCCTGATGCGGCGGATTACTTGATCACCGTCCGCGCAGTCTTCAGATAGTCCGCGCCGTAGCTGCTGACTTCGTCGGCGCTCTCGGCTTCCGAGGCGATGTGGATTTCCTCCAGGGTGTTGTTCAGCCCGTCCATTTCCTCGACGATTTTCTCCAGCGCCGCTTTCAGCGTGTAGGTCAGTTCGTGGATCTGCGCCATGTTCTCCGGTGTCTGCTCCTGCGCCAGGGCCTGGTCGAGGCGGGTGTTGTATTCGGAGAATTGCTTCACCGCCTCGGCCAAGTTGCTAGGTGGCGGTGCCTCGGCGAAGGCATGGCTGGCGACGATGGTGGTCAGCGCCAGAGCGGCGGTCCGGATAAGCGTTTTCACGACAGGTCCCTTGCTGAATTTGGTCGGGCGCGAAGGTATCACCTGCGGGTACTGACGCTGTGTAGTAGCGCACAGTCTGCGCTGCGCCATTAGTCGCATGTCTTATCGCATGGACCGTCGGGGCAGTGAAGTTCAACGGCAGTGCAGGCGAGGCTACTGCCGCGTCGGTGAACCGACCTTGCTGCGCAATGTGCTGCCCCGGCCGCTCTGGCATGCAGCTTGCGATGATTTTTCATTAAAGGGCGACCATGCTTGGCCGATATGATCTCGCGTGCTGGCATTCCGCCTGTCCTCGGCAGGCGTCTGTAGACCCAACAACAAGATCACGCTCCCGCTTCCTCTTCCGCGATTCGCGTCCTGCAACAGGACCACGCGGCACGTCCCTCGCCCGACGCGCCGGTTCGACCGTTATGCCTCACTTTTGCCAATTTGCCGCTCCTCACGAACGGCACGCCATATGGAAAAGAACGAATGATGCAGCAACTGACAATCCGTGCCCGCCTGCTGATTCTGGTCGGGGCCATGCTTGCGGCCTGCCTGGTGATCGGGCTGACCGGGCTCAATGCCCAGCAGCGCAGCGTCGCCGGGCTCAACACCGTGTACCTGGATCGCGTCGTGGCGCTGCGTGACCTCAAACTGATCGTCGACCTGTACGCGGTGAAGATCGTCGATACCACCCACAAGACTCGCAGCGGCATGCTCAGCTATGGCCAGGCGCGTGACGAGGTGCGCAACGCCCGCGCCGAGATCAACCGTCTCTGGAGTGCGTACCTGAACACCCGACTGGTTGACGCAGAGCGACTGATCGCGACGCGCATCGAAACCCTGATGAAGGCCGCGGACGAACCACTCGATGGGCTTGAGCGTACGCTGGACCGGCACAGCGAAAAGCGGCTGGCGGCGTTCGTCATCAACGATCTGTATCCGCTGATCGATCCCATATCCGAAGGCTTTACCCAGCTGATCGAGCTGCAACTGGGCGAGGCCAAGGCCGAGTATGAACAGGCGCAGGCGCTCTATCAGCGTAATCGCCTGTTGAACATCGGCCTGTTGCTGGCGCTGCTGGTTGGCGGCGGTCTGTTCGCCACGGTGATGTTGCGCAGCATCAGCCGGCCGCTGGAGGAGTTGAAGCAGGCCGCGGCATCGGTGGCAGCGGGTGATCTGAGTCGCACCATCGAGTGTCGCGGCAAGGACGAAATCACCGAGGTGCAGCAGTCGATCCGTCAGATGCAGCGCACCCTGCGCGATACCCTGCAGGACATCCAGGGCTCGGCGACCCAGCTGGCGTCGGCTGCCGAGGAGCTGCACGCGGTCACCCAGCACACCGCCCAGGGCATCCATCAGCAGAACGAGGAAGTGCAGATGGCCGCCACCGCGGTTACCGAGATGTCCGCCGCGGTGGACGAGGTGGCCGGCAACGCCAACCGCACCTCCGATGCTTCGCGCGATGCCGAGACGGTCGCCGACGACGGACGCCGCCAGGTCACTGCTACGCGGCAGACCATCGACCAGCTGAGCGACAAGCTGCAGCAGACCGCGGCCACCGTGACCCACCTGGCCCAAGAGGCTGCGAGCATCGGGCAGGTGGTGGATGTGATTCGCGCGATCGCCGACCAGACCAATCTGCTCGCGCTCAACGCCGCCATCGAGGCCGCGCGGGCCGGCGAAGCTGGACGTGGATTCGCGGTGGTCGCGGACGAGGTGCGTAACCTCGCGCAGCGCACGCAGAGCTCGACCCAGGAGATTGAACGCATGATCGGCGCGATCCAGAGCGCTACCGAGCAATCGGTGCGCGACATGCAGCAGAGCAGTGAATTCGCTACGCGCAGCCAGACCATGGCCGGCGAAGCGGATCAGGCGCTGGGGCTGATCGCCGAGCGCGTCGGGCAGATCAACGAGATGAACCTGGTGATCGCCAGCGCCGCCGAGGAGCAGGCACAGGTCGCGCGGGAGGTGGATCGCAACCTGGTGGCCATCCGCGACATCTCAGAGCAGAGCGCCACCGGTGCGCAGCAGACCTCGGTGGCCAGCGATGAGCTGGCGCGCCTGGCGACGCAGCTCAACCAGCTGGTCGGGCGCTTCCGTCTGTAAGCGAAGAGAGATGGGCTGACGCGGTCGGGACATGCATTGTCGCAATCCGACCGCGAACCCGGCTGCACGAATGCATTCCTATGTACGGAGTTTCCCGATTCGTACCGAACAGGAGTCGCGCGTGAAAACAGCCGTGTCCGCCCTGGCGCTTGCCGCCGGTCTAACCCTGAGCCTGCCGCTGCTGGCCGAAAGCCGAACCGCCTACGGCCTGCAGCTGGAAGGCTTCAGCTATCCGCACCCGCTCAAGCACTACCGTTTCGAGTCCCAGGGCAAGGCGCTGGAAATGGCCTTCATGGACGTCGAGCCGCAGGGCAAGGCGAACGGCCGCACGGCGCTGTTGCTGCATGGCAAGAACTTCTGCGGGGCGACCTGGGAGCGCACCATCGAGGTGCTCAGCCAGGCCGGTTACCGGGTCATCGCTCCCGATCAGGTCGGTTTCTGCAGCTCGAGCAAGCCCGAGGGTTACCAGTTCAGCTTCGCCCAGCTGGCGCACAACACCCAGGCGCTGCTGGAGCAGGAGAGCATCGAGCAGGTCACCGTGATCGGCCATTCCATGGGCGGCATGCTGGCGGCGCGACTGGCGCTGAACTACCCACAGCGAGTCGAGCAGCTGGTACTGGTCAACCCCATCGGTCTGGAAGACTGGCAGGTCGAGGGTGTGCCGTACGCCTCGATCGATCAGCTCTATCAGTCGGAACTCAAGACCGATTTCGACAGCATCAAGGCCTACCAGCAGAAGTTCTACTACAACGGCAGCTGGAAGCCGGAGTACGACCGTTGGGTCGGCATGCTCGCCGGAATGTATGCCGGGGACGGCAAGGAACAGGTCGCCTGGAACCAGGCACAGACCTCGGAGATGGTCTTCACCCAGCCGGTGATCCATGAGTTTTCGCGGATCAGGACGCCGACCTTGCTGTTGATCGGCGGGCTGGATCGCACCGCACCGGGCGCCAACCGTGCGCCGGAGGCTGTTGCCAAGCGCCTGGGCAATTATCCGGAGCTGGGCCGCCGGGCTGCCGCGATGATTCCGGATGCGACGCTGGTGGCCTTCCCTGATCTGGGACATTCACCGCAGGTCGAGGCACCAGAAGAATTCCACCGTGCGCTGCTCGAGAGGCTGGAGGCGCAGCGCTAAGGCGTGTCAGCCGCGCTCCGCTCCTTTGACCAGGGGCGGCTGCGCGGCACCCAGGCGCTGCTCGCCGGATTCGAGCAGCGCCTGCAGCGCTCGGCCATAGGCGCCGAGCGCCACGCGCAGGCTGTTGTTGTGGGTGGCGCCTTCGACCAGCAGCAATTGCTTGGGTTGGCGCGCAGCCTGATACAGCTGCTCGCTGAAACGCGGCGGCACATAGCGGTCATCAGTGCCGTGCACCACCAGCAGCGGCATGCCGATCTGGTCGATCTTCTCCAGCGAATCGAACTTCTGCGACAGCAGCCAGCGCACCGGCAGCGTGGTGTCGGACACGGCTGTCGCCACGTCGGCCAGCGAGGTGAAGGTCGACTCGATTATCAGCGCGCGCGCCTCGGCCGGTACGCTGTCGCGCTCGGCCTGCTGCCCGAGTTCGGCGGCCAGGTCGACAGCCACCGCGCCGCCGAGGGAATGCCCGTAGATGAAGCGCTTGCCGGCGTCCGGCTGCAGCGTCTTCAGGCGCTCCCAGCCGATGCGCGCGTCGGCATAGACGCTGCGTTCCGACGGCAGATCGCCAAGGCTCTGGCCGAAGCCGCGGTAGTCGATGGCCAGCACCGAGAAGCCCAGCGCGCGCAGCTGTTCCAGACGAAAAAGGTGGCCGGTGAGGTTCCAGCGCACGCCGTGCAGGTAGAGCAGGGCGGGTGCATCGGCGTCGGCGGCCGGCCACCACCAGGCATGAATGTTCTGCTCGTCACCGAACGCGGAATCGGTCAGCTGCAGCTCCTCGACGCCACGCGGCAGGCCGCTGAACCAGGACGCGGTGCCCGGTTCGATACGGAACACCAGCTCGCGCTCTTTCTGTTCGAGCACCGAACAGCCGACCGGAAGACCGACGGTGAACAGGGTAATCAGCAGCAGGCAGAGCCGCCGGGCTTTGCTGCGGAACAGGAAGAAATGCTGCAAGGTCAGGGTCTCGAAATCAGGAATCGTAGATAGGACCCGCTTGCCGAATGATCTGCAAGGCGGGCCATCGCTTCACTGATTACTGCATGTTGCGCGCCATTGTCGTCACGAGTGGACGGCCGGCTTCGGCCTCAGGAGCAGCAGGTCGCCTGCCCGGCGTCCGAGTCCTGTACCGCGCGCTCGATCTTCCAGGCCCAGGCGAACACCAGCAGACCGCCAACGGCGGTGGCGGCGCCGATATAGCCGGTGGAGGTCCAGCCGAAACCGGCGGTGATCGCCAGCCCGCCCAGCCACGGCCCAAGGGCATTGGCGATGTTGAAGGCGGCATGATTGGACGCCGCGGCGAGGGTCTGCGCATCGGCGGCGACATCCATCAGGTGGGTCTGCAGCGCGGGCGACAGCGACACCATGGTGCCCACCGCGAATACCGCCGGAAAGATCGTCCACACCGAGTGCGCTGCCAGCGGGAATACCAGCAGCACCAGCGCGCTCCACAGCAAGAGCCAGGCGACCGCTTTGAAGCGCAGCCGATCGAACAGCCAGCCGCCGACCAGATTGCCGACGATGCCGCCAAGGCCGAACGCGGCGAGGGCGAACGGAATCCAGCCGGCGCTAACGCCGGTGACGTTCAGCAACGTCGGCGCCATGTAGCTGAACACACAGAACATGCCGGCGAAGCCGATCGAGCTGATCGCCAGCGCCAGCCAGACCTGTGGCCGGTTGAACGCGCGGATTTCGTGCAGCGGGCTGTTGCGCGGTTCGTTGCGGTTCGGCGGCAGGAACAGCGCCACCAGCAGCACCGTCAGCAGGGCGATGGCTCCAACCAGGGCGAACGCATAGCGCCAGCTCGCCCATTGTCCGAGCCAGGTGGCCAGCGGGTTGCCGATCAGGATTGCCACGGTCAGCCCCATCAGCACGCGGGCGACGGCCTGGGCGCGTTTGTCCGGCGGCACCATGGAAGCAGCCACCAGCATCGCCACGCCGAAATAGGCACCGTGGGGCAGGCCGGTGACGAAGCGAAAGATCATCAGCGTCGAGTAATCCGGCGCCAGGGCGCTGGCGAAGTTGCCCAAGGCGAAGAAACCCATCAGCAACAGCAGCAGGTGCCGGCGGAACAGCCGTGAGCCGAGGATCGCCAGTAACGGTGCGCCCACCACCACGCCCAGGGCGTAGGTGCTGATCACGTTGCCGACCTGGGGTTCGCTGATGCCCAGCCCCTCGGCCACGTTCGGCATCAGGCCCATGATGGCGAACTCACCGGTGCCGATGGCGAAGCCACCCATGGCCAGCGCCAGCTCGAGCAGCAATACGGCGCGGGCGGAAAGGGGCGGAGTCGCTGTGGTGGCTGGCGCCGTCATGGTTACCTCGTCGCGTCGAAAAGGGGCGGCATTATTCACGCTGGTTCGCGCAGGTAAAGCCCTACCGCCAAAGAAGGAGATGCACTGGGTGTTTGGGAGTGCTTCAGCCCGCGGGAGTTCGCCCGTCCCGGACGGAAATTCACGGCGCCTGCCGCAGCCAACAGGCCCATCCGGATGGATGGTCGGCTGGCGCCGTTTTCCTGGCTCCCGTTCTTGATCGTGGTCACGGTGACCGCTCGGTCGGCTCCGTATTTTGCGCGGCAACTCCCGCGCGTTCGGTTGCCACTCTCAGTCTGGCTTTAGCCAGGCGCCGCGTCTGGAATGACACGACGTCGAGCGGCGCCGTGGAGTGCCACGTCACGTCAGGACATGTCCCATGAAATTGCTGTTTTCCCCCGCCGAACTGTTGATGAACCGGCTCAGCTATCCGATCAAGTTCGGTGTGCTGGGGCTGCTGGTCTTCCTTGCCTTCGCCAGCCTGATGCTGACCCTCGCCGGCCAGCTCAACCGCACCATCAAGCGAGCGGAGAGCGAGCTGGTCGCCACAGCGCTGGCGCGCCCCTTGTCGAGCCTGATTGAGCTGACCCAGCAGCATCGCGGCGTGTCCGCCATGCTGCTCGGCGGCAACACGGACATGGCGGATCGGCGCTCCGCCCTGCAAACCCGTGTCGATACCGCCCTGGTGGAGATGAGCCAGGCACTGGCCGAGGACAGGCGCGGCACGCGCGAGTGGCAGGCGATCGGTCGAGACTGGGATGGCATCAAGCGGGCCGTGCAGAGCTGGTCCCAGCCGCAAAGCTATGACGCGCACACCGCGCTGATCGCCCAACTTCTGGACTTCCAGACCCAGGTGGCGGACGCCTACGGGCTGACCTTCGATCCCGAGCCGCAGACCTATTACCTGATGACCACCGCGGTTAGCCGCATGCCGTTTCTGATCGAGCGGCTGGGCCGCCTGCGCGGTAGTGCTTCGGCGATACTGGCCAGGGGCGAGATGAGCGAGCCGCAACGCACTGCGCTGATTGTGCTGACCGAGCAAATCAAGTCGGCGACCCAGGACATGGAGCGCAGTATCGACAAGGTGGTTGCCGAGCGGCCGGAACTCCAGCCGCCGTTGAGCCGCGCCGTCGCCACCATGCGCGAACGTGGCCAGGTGATCGATGCGGTGGTGCAGGACATGGTGGTGCGTGCTGACTTCAGCAGCACCTCGTCAGCGCAGTTCTTCGACATCACCACCGAGGCGATCAGCATCGGCTATGCGCAGATGCGCGACGTGCTGCTGCCAAGCCTGGACGGCCTGCTCGAACAGCGTATCGAGGACGCCCGACAGGTGCTGCTCGGCAACCTGACCGTGCTGCTGGTGGTGCTGGCGGTGATCGGCTATCTCTCGGTGGGTGCCTATCTGTCGGTGATGGCCAGCATCCGCAGCCTGCGCGCCGGCAGCGAGCGGCTCGCCGCTGGCGATCTGACAACCCATATCGATCTGGCTGCGCGCGACGAGCTGCGCTTCGTCGCCGGCAGCTTCAACGACATGGCCGACGCCATGCGCGGGCTGATCGGCAGCATCAAGAACAACTCCGACCATGTCGCCGACTCGGCGCGCAGCCTGGTTACTGCCTCGGGGCAGATCCATGTCGCCTCGCAGTGCCAGAGCGACGCCGCATCGAGCATGGCGGCGGCGGTCGAAGAAATGACCGTCGGCATCGAGAGCATCGCGCGCAACGCGGGCGAGGCCGATGCACTGGCGCATCGCTCTGGCGAACTGTCGCGTCAGGGCGGCGAGATCGTCGCCGCGGTGGTCGATGAAATCAGCCAGATCGCCGTATCGGTGGGCGATTCGGCGCGTACTGTGGCCGAGCTGGGCGAACGCTCCGGGCAGATCTCGGCCATCGTCGGGGTGATCGGCGACATCGCCGCACAGACCAATCTGCTGGCGCTGAATGCGGCGATCGAAGCGGCGCGGGCCGGTGACCAGGGGCGCGGCTTCGCCGTGGTGGCCGATGAGGTGCGCAAGCTGGCCGAGCGTACCGCCAATTCCACCAAGGAGATCGCGCAGATGGTTGCGGCCATCCAGCAAGGCACAGAGGGCACGGTACATGGCATGGAGCAGGGTGTGGTGCGAGTCAATGAGGGCGTCGCACGCGCGCAGCGGGCCGGCGAGGCCATGGGTGGCATTCGCGAGGCGGCCAATCAGGTGCTGTCCACCGTGGCGGAGATCTCCAATGCCTTGCGCGAGCAGAGCGCGGCGTCCGCCGAGATCGCCCAGCAGGTGACCACCATTGCGCGCATGGCCGAGGAGAACGGTGAGGCGGTAGGCAGCAATCACCACACTGCCAGCCGCCTCAGCGACCTTGCTGGCACCCTGCTGGACAACGTCAGCCGCTTCAAGGCGAGTTGAGCACGTGTGCAGCGACGGCGCCACGTGGCGCCGTCGGCCTTAACGCCAGGCGGTCACAGCAGCTCTATGCCGAAGGGGCGCATGAGCAGCGCGAACAGCCCGAAACAGACGACCGTGATGCCTGCGCTGGCCAGCAGTGCCAGCCAGAACCCCAGCCGTGGGAGCAGCAGCGGAAACGCCAGGAACATCGGCAGGGTCGGCAGGACATACCAGAAGGTATGCCAGGCGTGGTTGGCGATCTTCTCCGGCGATTGCTTCTCCAGGTACAGCCAGATCAGCGTGAGGAGGGTGATGAGCGGCAGCGCGGCAATGAAGCCGCCGAGCTTGTCGCTACGCTTGGCCACCTCCGATACCAGCACGACCATGGCAGCGGTCAGCGCGTATTTGGTGATGATCCAGGACATGGGTTCCTCCCGTACGAGCCGCAGCCCTGGCCGAGTTTGGCCAGTGCTGCGGTGGTTACGCCGAAAACGAAACTCAGAACACCTGTTCGATGGTGATGTATTCGCCATCGGTGCGCAGGGTGAGTTTCACCGTCTCGTTGGTGCGGTTTCGCCAGAACCAGCCGTGCTTGCCGTCGAACGCGGCGACCAGTTCACCCTGCAGCTCAGGCGCATTCTTGCCCTTGCCATAGCCATGGTAGAAGCCTTTCGGTGCCTTGTAGGGATCGCCGTGGGTGTCGTAGTTGAGGCGCCCGCCATTGGCCGTCCAGTGGAAATTCGCCTTGGCGCCTTCCTTCATTTCCAGCTTGATCTCGGTGGCCTGGTTGGGCTTGAGTGTCAGGTTCACCTCGTGCTGCTGGGTGGCGACTTTTGGTGGCTCCGGTTGCGCAGGCGTTGGCGCCGCCGCCGGGGCTGGCTCGGCCTGTGCCGCCACCGGTTCATCCTTGTCCGGCGTAGTTGCGGCAGGTTCGGCTGGAGCGGCTTCGGCCGGCGGCTGCGCTTCGGTCGCGGCTTCCTCGGCCAGGGTCTGCTTCAGTTCGCCCATCTGGGTCAGGCCCAGCAGTCGGCCGGCACCGGTCGGGTCGATGGCGTACTCGGCGGGCATCACCACGGTTACCAGCAGCACGCCGGCGGCGATCAGGGCGATGAGGGTGGAGCGCAGCAGCTGGCCGCTGCTGGGCAGCTCGCTCAGGTCGGGACGTTGGTTGTTGTACATGGGGCAAATTCCTTACGAAGACAGGGCCAGGCCGGTGAGCTGGTAGCCCATCAGCAGGAAACCGGCGCTCATCATGGCGACGTTGGCGGTGTAGGCGTGGCGCCAGAAGCCGGCGGTGCGCCGCCAGTAGCCCATGGCAATGAGGATGGCGCTCAGCGCCAGCAGCTGGCCGATCTCGACGCCGACGTTGAAGGCGATCAGGTTGGCGATCAGGCCATCGGCGGCAATCTCGTATTCGAGAATCTTGGTCGCCAGGCCGAAGCCATGGATCAGGCCGAACACCAGCGTCGCGGCGCGGGTATCGGGCTGATAGCCGAACCAGCGTTGAAAGGCGCCGAGGTTGTCCAGTGCCTTGTAGACGACCGAGAAACCGATGATGGCGTCGATCAGATAGGCGCTGACGCTGATCTCCATCAGCACGCCGAGCAGCAGGGTGACCGAGTGGCCCACTGCGAACAGGGTGACGTAGAGCCCGACGTCCTTGAGCCGATAGAGGAAGAAGATCACCCCGAAAAGGAACAGTAGGTGGTCGTAGCCGGTGATCATGTGCTTGGCGCCGAGGTAGACGAACGGCAGCAGCATCACGCCGGAGCTTTCCTGGATGAAGCCCTTGTCGCCTTCGGCCACGCCATGGGCGAGTGCGTCGGGCACGAGGAAGAACAGCAGCATGCCGAAAACCGGCAGCAGCGAGTGGCGCAAGCGTGCGTAAAACGCAGCGAGCCCGCGCAGGGATTGCGAATGCATGGAATGGTCCTGAGCTGGTGAAAAGAGGTCGCCTGAGGCGACCGCGGTCGCAGCAGGATCAGGCGCGAGGTGGGCGCTCGATGCGTGACACCGGCCCTTCAGGCAGCGCGCGCCGTGGCCAGGCTGGCAGGTCGGTGCGCTCGGGCTGCGCAGACAGGCTGAGCAGAAGCATGGGATGGGGTGTTTCGTGGATGTGATCGCCAAGCACGTGCACGTGTTGCAGCTGGCACAGCGTGCAGTTGCCGGGCCGCCATTCATGGCTGGGAGCGTGATGATGGTGATCGTCGTGCCAGTGGGCGCCAGCACCATGCTGAGCCGCGCCGTTCAGCCACGACAGCGCATGGCCGCCCCAGCCCATCAGCATGGCGATGAGCAGTGCGGATACCAGCGGGGTCTTGAGGCGTTGGCGGATCATCAGCGATCTCGTGTTGCAGGCGTCGCACGCAAAGCAGGGTATGCCGTTTCGCCTGACACCGCGCGCTGCGCATCGTCAGGTCGACGCGATTCTGGCAGCCATCGTCGGATCTGTCTGCGTGTACTGCCATTGCTCAATGGGCTAATTTTCCTTCCGCCTTGGTAGTAGTCGGAGCGCCCGCGGACGCTGGGCACCGGTGCCACTGTGGCTGCTCATAGCGGCCAGATCCAGAGAATCGCCGGTACGGCGCAGAGCACCACCAGAATCGACAGCGGCAGGCCCAGCCGCCAGTAGTCGCCGAAGCGGTAGCCGCCCGGTGCCATCACCAGCGTGTTTGACTGATGCCCGATGGGCGTTAGGAAGGCACAGGAGGCACCGATCGCCACGGCCATCAGGAACGGATCAGCCGAGACGTCCATCCCACGTGCCAGGCTGATCGCCACGGGTGCGGCGAGCACCGCCGCCGCGGCGTTGTTGACCACGTTGGAGATCAGCATCACTGCCACCATCAGCAGCGCCAGTGTCGCCGCCGCTGGCAACGACTGGCCCAGGTCCAGCAGGGTTTCGGCAATCAGCTGCGAGCCTCCGCTGCTTTCCAGCGCCTCGCCGACCGGTAACATCGCCGCGACCAGCACGATGACCGGCATGTCGATGCTGTCGTAAATGCGGCCCACGGGAATCAGCCCGACCAGGATCATCACCAGCGCGCCGGTGACCAGCGCGGTGGCTGCCGGCACCAGGCCGAAGGCAATACAGGCCAGCGTGATGGCGAAGATGGCACTGGCCAGCAGCACGTTACGCGGTGTGGTGATGCTCAGCCCGCGGGACGCCAGCGGCAGGCATCCCAGGCTGTTCAGGCTCGACTGCAGCGCGTCCTCGCGGGCTTGCAACAGCAGGATGTCGCCGCTAGCAAAGCGAATCTTGCCGAGGCGCTGGCGCAGCCGCTGCCCCTGGCGGGCGACGGCCAGCACGTTGACGCCGTGACGTTCGCGCAGGTCGAGGCCGCTGGCGGTCGTGCCCACCAGTATCGAGCCGGGGGAGACGATGGCTTCGGCCAGGGTCAGCTCACCGTGCCGGCTCTTGTGATTCTTCTCGGTCTTCTCGTCTTCGACCGCCTGCTCGGTGGCCTCCTGCTCTTTCTGTGCTTTCTCCTCCTGCTCGTCAACATTGGCCGCCAGCTCGACGCCGGTGACGTCGAGCAGCGCCTTGAGACTGTCCGAATCCGCTTCCACCAGCAGGATGTCGCCCTCGCGCAGCACCTCGTAGGTGGACGGCATGCGCTGGCGCTCGTCGCCGCGCACCAGGGCGATCACCTGCACATCGGCTTCGTCCTTCACTGCGTTGATCAGCGCGTGCAGGGTGCGCCCGGCGTACTTGCAGCTTTCCGGCACTCGCACTTCGGTGAGGTAGGCGCTGATCTCGAACAGATCGCCGTTGCCTTCCTGCTCCTGCCGCCGCGGCACCAGCCGCCAGCCAACCAGCGCTATGAACAGCACGCCGGCGACGGTCACCGCAGCGCCCACCGGGAGAAAGGCGAACATGCCGAACGGTGCCTCGCCAGCCTCGGCGCGATAGCCAGCGATGATCAGGTTGGGCGGGGTGCCGATCAGCGTCAGGGTGCCACCAAGCAGCGAACCGAACGCCAGCGGCATCAGCAAATACGACGGTGAGCGGCCGCTCTGGCGCGACATCCAGATCGCCACCGGCATGAACAGCGCCAGCGCGCCGACGTTGTTCATGAAGCCCGAGCTGAGCGCGACGATTCCGGTCAGTGCGGCGACCTGCGCCCATGGGCGTTCGCCGACCTGCATCAGCCGCCGTGCTACGGAATCCACCACGCCGGCGTTGAGCAGGCCGCGGCTGAGGACCAGCACCGCGGCCACCGAGATCACGGCGGGATGGCCGATGCCGGAGAACACCTCGTCCGCCGGCACGACGCCGGTCAGTGCGCAGGCGAGTAGCGCGCCGAGGGCGACCAGGTCGTAACGCCAGCGATTCCAGACGAACAGCACCAGCGTTGTCGCCAGTACGCCAAAGACGATCAGCTGTTCGCCGGTCATGTACTTTTCTCCAAGCCGCCAGGAACCCGCAGCGCGTCGGCGCCTTGGTTCGGGGCGGTAATGCCAGTGGAAACCAGGATGAGGTATTGCGCTGCAGGCCACCTGGCTGCAGGGGTAATGCGGCTGTCATAAACAGACTGCGGTCGCTGCGCAAAGGTGCCGGCAGGTTATGGCAAAAATGTGCGCTGCGGGGCAAGGTGGCGGCAAAACAATTCGAAAGGTCCTTGCCATGCCCGAGTCCGTTGCCCTGCACTGCACCGATGGTTTCACCCTCGCCGCGCAGCTGTGGCGGCCGGAAGGCGCCGAGCGCGGCGCGGTGATCATCAGCTGCGCCACCGGGGTGCTGTCGCGCTATTACGCACGCTACGCGAGCTTTCTCACTGAGCACGGTTTTACTGCACTGACCTACGACTTTCGCGGCATCGGTGGCTCACGACCGCAGCGCCTGCGCGGCATGCAGATGCGCTGGCGCGACTGGGGCGAGTATGACTTCGATGCCGCGGTGCGCTATATGCGTGAGCGTGATCCGCAAGGGTTGCTGGTTGCAGTGGGGCATAGTGCCGGTGGCTTTATGCCTGGCTTTGCCGAAGCCGCCAGCGAGGTGGATCGATACCTGAACGTAGCGGGGCAGTTTGCCTACTGGCGCGACTACGCCGCTGATCAGCGCCTGCGTATGTACGCCAAATGGCACCTGTTCATGCCCGCGGTTACCCGGCTGGCTGGCTATTTTCCCGGCCGGCGCTTCGGCTGGCTGGAAGATCTTCCGGCGGGCGTCGCGCTGGAGTGGTCCCGGCGCGGCGCGCGCCTGGAAGACAGCTACCCGCCTGACGAACACGAACTTCTGTTTAGCCGCTTCGCCGCGATTCGCGCGCCGATCCTCGCGGTCAGTACCACTGACGACGAGTTCGCCACGCCGGCTGCGATGCGTCGGGGCTTAGGCTACTTTCATAACAGCCCGCGCCAGCTGGTGCAGCTCAATCCCCGCGCGATGGGCTTCGAGCGCATCGGCCATTTCGGTCTGTTCCATGATCGGCATCGCAACGGTTTCTGGCACGAGACTCTGGAGTGGATCGCCGAGGGCCGCAATCCCTGGCTGGCCGATGCGGTCATCGAGGCGGGTGCAGCGCCGAACAGCGACGCAGCCATTCCCTTCGGCGCGCCGCCGGGCTATAAGCCTGGCCCATGAACAAGACCGCCCTTCAGCAGCAGATCATCGCCACCCTCGAAGCCGACCGCGAGGTCGCCAGGACCGTGCTGGCCGCGACCCACGAGGCCGCCACCCATGCCGAGAGCAAGGCCGAGAACAAGTACGACACCCGCGGCCTGGAAGCCGCCTACCTCGCCGATGGGCAAAGACGGCGCCTGCACGAGATCGAGACGGCGCTTGCCGCCTACCGCAACCTGCAGCCGACCATCGGCTCGCACGAGTACGTGCGGGTCGGAGCGCTGCTTTGCCTGGAGCACGATGGCGTCGAACGCTGGTTCTTCCTCGGCCCGGATGCCGCGGGGCTGAAATTGCAGCATGAAGGCCGGGAGATTCTGGTGATCTCGCCGCGTTCGCCGTTGGGGCACGGGCTGCTGGGGCGCCGGATCGGTGACGAAGTGGAGCTGCGGGTCAACGGCCAGCCGCAGTGCTACGAGGTGCTGGAGATTCATTAGGGCAGCTGCTTGTTTCGGGCTGGTTCGGGATAGGCGCGATTCGCGGTCAAGAACGCTCCCACGCTGCGCCTACCGAGTCTGGAAACGTAACCACCCGCTAGCTGTGGCTCAGTCTGCGGTTGCCGGCTTGCGTCGGCGAGCCGGTTTGCGTGGTGCGGCGCTGCGTTTCTTCTTCCATGGTTTTCCGCCGCGGCCGGCGGCCATCGGCGGGCCGCTGATGGTCATGCGCAGACCGGCGCAGCGTTCGACCAGCTTGCTCATCCACGCCGACTGTTTGGCAACGAATTCCTCCAACGGCATTTCGCCGCTCTGCACCATGTCCAGCGCCTGTTCCCAGATCGCCGTGGTACCGGGGTCGGCGATCGGCCGCGGCACGGCGTCGATCAGGCTGAAAGCCGCCGGTGTCGCCGCCAGTGCCTTGCCCTGGCGAACCAGATAGCCGCGGTCGAGCAGGCCCTGGATGATCCCGGCGCGGGTCGCCTCGGTGCCGATGCCGGTGGTGTCCTTGAGTTTCTGTTTCAACCGCGG
>LNAP01000305.1_pt1 | contig 88137 bp, 84 predicted proteins | sample 602601 | NCBI WGS metagenome assembly LNAP01 (sample SAMN02440304, study PRJNA202911) | soil metagenome | biome: Subtropical and temperate rainforests or woodlands; isolation source: soil samples (1 kg each in a 20% v/v slurry with milli Q water) were... ...
TTTGAGGCTGACAGCCTTGAGGCCATCGCGGAGATCCAGGATCCGACAGACCCAGCCAAGGGCGCGGCCAAGGTTGGCTATGACGGCGGAAACGCTCAGGATGTTCTGGATTACGCCAAGCCGCTGGCGGGCTATACGGCATTGCGCGCCTACACAGGGCGGGCTAAGTCGATCCGCCTTACTAATGCTGGTGTCGACGGTTGGTTTATCCCTTCGGCAAACCAAGCCGATGCTGATGACAGCATCGTCACCATAGAGGATGGTCTTGGTCGTAAGTGGCGCCGTGTGTTTTCTGGGCGCGTTAACGTCAAGTGGGCAGGTGCCAAGGGTGACGGTAGTACCGACGACTCGGCAGCTGCGCAAGTCGCTCTGACCTACGTGGCCCTCAACAAATGCACGCTGTATTGGCCTGCTGGCCGTTATGTAATTCTCAGCACGCAGACAGCCACCGCCGCCAATGACGGTAACTTTAACTTCGAAGGTGATGGTGCAGGCACTACCATTATCGAGCTTAATACCGGTGGCAACGGTTTCGTGCTGAATCTCCCCGGCAACTATTGGCTGTTTGGAGCTGGTGGTAGCAATGGATTTCGCACGTCCAACATCACCTATTCGACAACAAACCTCAATGTCGGGGTTGGCCTGCTTATCACAGGCAACTCTGTAGAGGGCCGGCCTGGTCCTATGACTCAATTTGAGAACTGTGAATGGCGGGGTAAGAATGGTTTCAGCCAATTTTGGGCTACTGCAGTAAAGACCGTCGATTTGGGTGACATGTGGTTCACAGCACCACGGTGCATGATTGGCGGCCCGACCAATACCACGGGAACCTTCCTGGAAGTAACCGGTACAGCCCAAGCCAACAGCCCCGTGTGCATCCACATTACAGACCCGCAGATTTACTTCGGAGGTACGCAGCTCAAGATTGGCGACTACGTCGAGGGCGTGTATCTCACGCAACCGCACATGGTTGCGGGTCAGGTTGGGTTGAAGTGGAACCCTGTTGGCGCCGAAAGTGGCTTGCACCTATTAGGTGGTCACATCAGCGCGTACCAGTACTGCTTGGACCTTGATCGCCTGTTTGACGTGAACTGGAGCAGCACGCTTATCTACCGCGCAGGCAGTACCCCTAACTGGCGTGGGGCGTACCTGAAGAACATCGGTCGCATCAATGCTGGCGCTGGCATGGTGTTCAAAGGCAACTTTGTAGATGACGGAGAAACCGGTATCTACATTGAGTCGTCCATCAATGACGAAAAGTACGGCACCCTACTGGCAGGTATCGCTTTCCATCAAATGGGCAGTCGCGCTATCTGGCTGGGGGCGAATGCGAACTATGTTCAGGTCGGTAAGAACATGTATCGCCAGTGCGCCTTACGTGTCCTAAACCAGTCTGTGAACAACAACATGGAGTTTGTTCCTGCCACCTACTCAGTGACCAAAAACATCACCCTAGTCGGCGGTGCTACCACGGAAAACTACGATCTGGCGCTGCCAGCCGGAACCTTTCGGTCTAAGCCGCTTGCTGTGGGGGCTGGTAGCGGCTCCAATGGTTTGCACGCCGAAGGGGATTTCGACTCGCCAAGCACGACAGCAACGAATGCGAGATTTGTGATCAGCAAGCGTAGTGGAGCGGTGCTGACCCCTGGGACCTTTCGCGTCGTCCTACATTGCACTGAGAACTTCACAGGCGGGCAGGTTTAATCCACGTTAACTGTAGGGATTTTTCGCATGGAGAAAAGTATGCCCATCACCCAGCAGCAATTGCTGCAGATCCTCCCGAACGCCGGCCCAGTTGCCGGCGTTTTTGTGTCCGCGCTGAATGATGCGATGTCACGCTTCAAAATTGCAGGCCGGCTGCGCGTGGCAGCGTTCCTGGCCCAAGTAGGGCATGAGTCGGGGCAGCTGACGTGCCTGGTCGAGAACTTAAATTACAGTGCACAGGCGTTGCAGGCCACCTGGCCAACCCGGTTCGATGCGGGACTGGCCGCCCAGTATGCACGCCAGCCTGAGCTGATTGCGAACGCGGTCTACGGTTCGCGCCTGGGTAACACTGCCCCGGGCGATGGCTGGACCCACCGCGGGCGCGGCCTAATCCAGCTGACGGGCAAGTCGAACTATCAGAGGTGCGGTGATGCCCTGGGCCTGAATCTTCTCAACCATCCAGAACTGCTCGAGCAGCCGGCGAATGCCGCATTGGCCGCGGGCTGGTTCTGGTCGGTGAATGGGTTGAACACACTGGCCGATGCCGGTAACTTCACCGCCATTACGAAGAAGGTAAACGGAGGTCAGAACGGTGCTGCGGATCGGATGGCGATCTATCAGCGTGCGCTGAAGGTGCTGGCATGACTGGCTTCGACTAGCCTGCCCTGTGCAGGCTAAGTCCTCCGGGAACCGGCTATTCTTCTCCTGTCCTGGTTCCAAGGCGCGGGGTAAGGTCTGCGAGGCGGTTTACAATAGCTTGACGAAGTGATACTCAGCGAATCTAATAGTCATACTGAGTGATCAAGCTATAGCCATCGACAGATGGTAATCATATATTGTCTTATTAATTCTGAAATAAGGATGTTGATGAAAATTCTAGTTACGGGCGGAGCCGGTTATATTGGCTCGCATACAAGTCTTGAATTGCTTGAAAATAATCATGACGTTACTGTGCTAGATAATCTTAGCAACAGCTCACATATATCCTTAGATCGGGTAGCTAAGATTGCTGGTAGAGCGGTCAAGTTTATCAAAGGTGACGTTCGAGATTCAGAGCTTCTAAAGTCGCTTTTTATAGAGAAAGGGTTCGATGCGGTAATACATTTTGCTGGGCTAAAAGCCGTTGGGGAGTCCGTGGCACAGCCACTACAGTACTATGAAAATAACGTTTCTGGAACGCTTACGCTTCTGCAAGTCATGCAGCAGTTCAACGTAAAAATACTGGTTTTTTCATCTTCGGCAACGGTCTATGGAGATCCCAGGGTTCTTCCAATTACCGAAGCATCTCCTCGTAGTTCTACCAATCCATATGGGCAGAGTAAACTTATAGTTGAACATGTTTTGGAGGATCTTTACGCCTCAGATCCGACGTGGCGTATTGCCTGTTTGCGTTATTTTAACCCTGTCGGGGCACATCCAAGCGGGTTGATTGGAGAGGATCCACGAAATATTCCCAATAATCTTATGCCTTTCATTAGTCAGGTTGCTTGTGGTGCTCGTGATGTTCTATCTGTGTTTGGTTGCGACTACCACACGCCTGATGGTACGGGGGTCCGTGACTATATTCATGTAATGGATCTAGCAAAAGGACACTCCGCGTCAGTTCTTAATTTGAAAAATTCACCAGAAGGGAAATTGCTGACGGTGAACTTAGGGACGGGTAGAGGATATTCAGTGCTGGAAATGGTGAGTAGTTTCGAAAGAGCAAGCGGAAAACCTATACCTTACCAGATCGTGCAGCGCCGTCCCGGAGATATAGCGAGTTGTTATTCTGATCCTACCCTTGCTGAAAAGCTCTTGGGCTGGAAAGCTGAATTGGGTATTGAGGCAATGTGTGCTGACACATGGCGATGGCAATCAGGTAATCCTACTGGGTACGAATCTTGATTAGCGGTTCTTGGTTAGTTAACTACTAAGTCGGAGAGGACTGAGAGCTTGTTTCAGTCTATTATCGTGTTGAAGTGCTACGCGCCGAATAGCGCGTAGCAGGTTCGTAGCGATTACAATATGCCGTTGTTAGAGAAAAACTCTTGATACTGCGCCGCAATCTCTTCCCGGTTCTTGTCGAATGCCTTGCCATCGAACTCAGCAAGCCCGCGAATATCTTGAAGGGTCAAGCCATTTTTGACGTCGTGTGCCATAACGAATGGGATTTTGCACTTCTCGCAGAGCTCTCGAATGCGCGAGTCGTGCGCAATGCACAGTCCTGGTATGCCGGCTTGCATGGCCAGCATGATTCCGTGAATTCGCGCCCCAACGATAAAGTCGAAACGCCGAAGGTACTCCATCCACGCAGGGATATGATAGAAAGAAATCATATACTCGCGGATCCAGTCCTCAAACTGCCGGTCGTCCAAGTTGAGCTTTAGGTAGGTGCGTAATTTATTTTTGTATTCATCATCAACATAAGCGAAGTCGGCGCGCGAGAGAGCGACAGACTCATCGGTGTGTTGAACAATATACGCACCCCTAGTGTCTTCCATAATACGTACTAGTGATGCTTCTAAGGCGCTCATCGATGTCCAGGCTGGATGGCCTGCGGCGATGGCTACCTTTCGGTATTGACTTTTGTAGCGTTGTTCGAGCCTTTCGCCCAGGTCTTTTGACTTGTTGATCAGAAGAGACGGGCAACCTAGGGAGATTGCTTTGCCGCCAAAACCATAATTCTCAAGCACTCTCAGCGTGAAGTCGCCGCGTACCGTAATATTGGGCTTATCAGACGCCGCATGTTTTACTATTTGCTCAAGCCATTCCAGAGTGCCTTGGGGGATTTCCGGCATGCTATCAAGGCCGACGCCGCCTTGGGCACCTAGACCTATGGCTACGAGGTTAGCCTTCACATTTTGGAGATTCTGTGCCAGCCCCTTCATATCTACATGGCTACCTAGCTGGTTGGCGCAAGGTATTATGCCAATATCACCCATTATGTCGATTTTTTCGGTCACCGAACCCCAGGGCGTACTGCGAGGGGTGAAACCGATCAGGCGATTGATCCCGTAATGAAAGGCCAAGTTGCCAGTATTATTTCCGACTAGGTTGTATAGTTCCTTAGTGCCTATGTTCGCTGAGTCATCGATGGACTCATTGAGTCCGAGCGTAAAAATATTAGGCATTTGTTACTCCGACTTTAATTTGTTCGCTGATTACATAGCGGAATTCTTTTGTATCTAGAGAAACATTGGCTGCTCTGCCAGTGCGTTTCAGATGAGCCTCAAGCGCTAGCTTGCCTGCATCAATTGCATAGTTTTTGCTGGTGGACGTTCCTTTTGACGTGGAGTTTTCAAAAACCCGCCAGTGATAAAGAATCTTGGGGATGTGTTGAATCTTACGGGTTTTTTCTGCACAGCGCAGAACCAAGTCGTAATCCTGAGCGCCGTCGTATCTGGCATTGAATTTAGAGATGTGCTTTTTAAAGAACGATTTTTTGATTGTTAGCAAGTGGGTGATATAATTATATTGTTCCAATAAGCCAATATCAAACGAAGGTTTTTTGACCGGGGCGAAGTGATTTAGGCCATTTTCATCAATCTTGTCTTCGTCTGTATAAATCACATCCGGAGAGTGCTTAATGATGCAGTCGTGGATGTCCTGTAGGGCCGTTTTAGATAGCACGTCGTCGTGATCCAGTAAGCACAGGTATTGACCTGTGGTCAATGCGACTGCTGCATTGGTATTCTCGGCGATGCCTTTGTTTTCTTTGATTGCCTTGCACTTGATGCGCGGGTCGATCGAGGCGTAATAATTGATTATATTGCGGGTTAGTGCATTGGTGCTGCCGTCGGCAATGCATAGTTCAAAGTTAGTGTAGGTTTGACACAGAACAGATTGGATCATCTTCTGCAGATAGTTTGGCGGAGTATTGAATACAGGCACCACAAGACTGAACTTGTTTTTGGATGTTCTTGGCTGCGTTATCGCAATGAACTTTTCCAGGATGCGATCTGTGTAGCGTCCAAAGTTATAGCGTTCGCGAACCTTCGCTTGGTTTCGCGCCCCCATCGTCTCAGTCAGTTTATGGTTTGTGTAGAGCGAAATGATTTTGCTCGCCATATCCAAGTGATCAAGGTGCTTGCACACGAAGCCGCCCACATTATCCTCGAAGGCTTCGTGCACGCCGGTAGTGCCATCGAAGCAAACGATCGGTAGATCAGCGGCCATAGCCTCAAGCACTACTCCAGGGAAGGGATCGTAACGCGAGGGCAGTGCAAATACGTCGGCAGCTAAAAAGTAGCGGTCTACTTCATTATGTGCGCCCAAGAAATGGAAGTTGCTTTTCAGTCGCGCTGAGGATGACAATTCCTCAAGGCAGCTAAGGTAGAAGGTATCCTGCTCGGTGGCTTTGCCAATCCAAATGAAGTGTAGATTATTAGCTTTCTTGCTGGAGAAGATATGCTTCGCCGTTTGCACCAGAATATCGACACCCTTGCGTGATTCAACGGTGCCGCAAGCCAGAACGATGAAGGAATCTTGTGGAATGCCTAATTCCGCAATCAGCTTCTTGCGGCATTTGACTCGGTTGCCAACTGGGAATGCGTCGTTGTAAATCCCCTGTGGCATGATTTCGATCTTGCTTGCATCCACTGACACATTGTCGAGGGTATCTTGCAGCACGAAGTCGGCGGGATAGATGACCTGGTCAGAGTTTTCGATGAGTGTGGTAAACATATCATCACTAAAGTGTCCACTCGAAATGAATTCGTGTACTAAGCTGATGACTGGCAGGTTGATGCTTTGGAAGAATTTTGCTGCTCGGTAACTTACTACGGTGTTGCAGATAACCTTTACGTCTTTATTTTCCAGCAGGATTTTCAACAGCGATTCGCGTAGAGGCTGGCCGTTGTAGTTGATTACTGGGCCGTAGTCGCTGAACAGTGGTTCTTGTATGCCGCCATTAAGCAGAATAGTAAGGCAGGACTTGTTTCTAGCTTTTAGGGCGTTAAGCAAGCTTAGAGCTGTCTTGGGTGCGCCAGTGTTAGTTGCTTCATGTGAGACAACAATAAATTTTTCTTGATCTAGGCTGTTCTCCAGCCAGTCGAAGATCACGGCTTCCTTAAAATCGCCATCTGTCAGTGTTGCCAGCGAAATGTACTCGATGACACTATAGCCATTCTTGCGGCAGACATAGTTCAAAGTTCGCTCTAGAGCATGAGCTATAGTGCCATCGAAATGAATCGGCTCTTCGGGGAATTCGGCGTAGGTGTACGAGTTGAAGATGGTTTGGAGCGCCTGAGGCCGGAACCAGAACATGGTTGCTGGCGGATAGTCGAGCTGCTCAAGTTCGGCTTCACTGACGTCCATGCCCAGTTTCCGGAAAATATCTAGGCTAAGGCTTTTGTTTGCTGCCCAATCATCGTTATTGGTCCCGATCATTGGTTCTGGGTAGGCGACTCCAAGCTCCGGATTTTGGATGAATAGCGACAGCACCTTATCATAGGTTGACCGCGAACCGATCAGGTTATCGATCAGGTGGCGCTTCCACTTGTTGCCGAAGGTATCCAAGTGTGGACTTTTCTTCGTATGTACCTTGCAGACGAAATCAAAGTTGAAAAGATCTTCGACGTTGTCGTTTAGGAAAGGGGCGATGTCGCGCCCCTTATTCTCTTTTATGACAGTCACGAGGTAGTCGGCCGACCAGTGTTCCTTGAGAAAATTACTGATCTCCTCGTAGTTACCCTGAGTAGTCGTCACAATGATCTTGGAGAATGATAGATTTTTGGCCAGCGAAAATATTTCTTTAAAAACGTCGACGTAAAATGCGTGTACCAGTAGGGCGCAGCGGTAGCTTTTATAATCTGTTTTGCTTGGCGTCGGAAGGTTATCCAGAAGCACTGTCTTCTTTGAGCGAGTGACGTTGAGGAACGAAGAAATTTCAAGCTCCGACTCGAAGGCGATACGATTCTCTTTTTGGCCAAACATCAGATAATGGATCAGAGGATTGATCTTAGAGTTCTTCACATCCTCGTATGCTTCCAGATATGCTGCACAGTTGAAGTATTTTGAAGACTCACGACCGTCCGCTCCTCCGATCAGTAGGAAATGCTCCTCTGGGGAAATGTGCGCGTCCGCAACATCCGGATACTTGTCCAGGTAATGTTCTATGTCGAACAACGGCGAATTGCGCAGCAACTCCAGCTCGCTACTCGGTACGCCGGGGTTCTGCGGAAGGGGGGCGCTACGCTCGTACTTGTGGGGTTTCAGATTTTTGAAACGGCCGATAGTTTGATAATGGATCAGTGGATTGATGTGCTGATCGAACACATCGGGATTTTCCATGAGATAACGCCGAGAGTCGAAACTCTCTGAGGCGGCACGACCTTCAAATCCGCCATATAGGAGATAATGCTCCGGCAGGGATTCGCAGTTTTCCATGTCAGGATATTCAGCTGCATAGAATGACTCATCAAACAAGCCGCTTTCCTTGATAATCTGTATGTTCTTTTCGATCAGATTTTCAGGTTCGCCAGCTTCTTGGAGTAAGAGATCCTCGGGAGGAGCGACCTCTTGAATGCTATGTCCCTGTGCTACGAGTCGACGGTGGCATAAAGCCAAATTGAAGTCGATTGTGCTTGCCATTTGTGGGCGCTCTTGCCTGGCCCGGTTGTAGTGCTTTATGGCTAAGCTGTAATTTCCGTTACGGAATGCGGCGTTTCCCTCGCTGAGGTTTGTGCTGCAAAAATTGATTTTCATGTCAGAATTTTTTTCGGCCTTCATGCTTTTTCCTGTATCCATTCAAAATAGCTGTCCCATAGCAGTACCCATGGCTGCTCTGAAGCCTGTGCTAGGAGAGTGCTCCTAGTCACCACGGGTACCTTCACGGCTGCTTCAATTTGCACGAAGCCATTTCAGGTGTTTTGTGCTTCTCAACCGCTATTGATGTTCTTTCATTTTTCGCAAAATTGTCAGTTGACTGTCCTTTTGAGGGGCGGACGGCTCGAGGTATCGATCATTCTTATTTTTGATAGGTGCCTGTTTTTTATGGTTGTTTTTTAAGCACGAGGGGCTTGATTTTCGTCCGACTGTCAAAATGCGGCTGATAGTCTCATTTTATCGGTCGGGAGGGGAAGGGCAATGGTTGGATGATCATTCCACAGAAATGCGGGACGGGGGGCTGACTTCCTCACGCACCTATCAGCCCTTTTGGACAGTCGGTTACAGCGAGCATCAATGTTTACTGCCAATGCACAGGGTCTTGCATGGGGTGCTGCTTGCATGACGTACGAGGGATTGGGGGTTACCATATCGGCCCACGCCTGCATCTTTCGCTGCGCTGCTTCAGGCAGGCGGCATGGTTAGAGATATCGCGGATGATGATGCTGTATGTATGTGTGAGTTGGCGTTCTCCGCCGCACCACGCTAGAAAGCTCCATGATGGCGGCCTCCAGGGCGAGCTGGTTTTCATTGATCTTGAACAGCAGGGAAGGGAGCAGGTCTGAGTTGGGCATCGCGAATCCTCCGTGGAGATTTCAGCGTAGCATCGAGGGGGCTGGTGTTCGTCGGCAGGACGCCAGGGAGGGGCCGAAAAAGGCCAAGTGACTTTTCAAGTGACTTTGTAAAACGCGGTTGCGCACTGTTGGGCATCGTTGCAGCGAGCGCCAAGCGCGAAGCCTTGTATTTAGCGGACTCCAGAGGTGTCCGCATGCATGGGGTGCTAGGGGTCGAGTGTTCGAATCACTCCGTCCCGACCATTTATTCTTTAAGAAATCCAGTCACTTAGCGGTGACTGGATTTTTTTATGGCTGATCGTTTTCTCGCGGAGCTGATTTTTGCCCCCACTGAGGATTTTGATCATCCACTGGTGGGGTGGGATTGGAATTAACATAGGTTAATCCTGGGTGAGGTGTTCAATAGCATCGGGTTGCGAGGCGTGCACGATTGCATCTTTTAAAGGGAGGAGCTTTTTCTTCTTCAGGTATCAAAGTCCACGTATCCGCCACATCTCTCCAGGCAGAGCCCATAAGACTGGCTCCACGGCCTCAAAAAGCCGCGAGGCGAGGCCGTTCCCCCGGTTTCAAGTCAGAGCGTCAGCAATGTCGCATAAAGAGTTTCAGCCTCCTGCAATTCTTCCCGGTGCGTTTGATCGCAGCTGCTCAGGGGCGATACCACAAAATCGCGAGCCCGAGTATTTAAGCTTTCGAATGGATACCTAATAACAAATCGAACGCTAATTGCCATTTAGTTGCATCTGTCGCTCAATTCGGACATTGCGTTGCTTGAAATCGTCTAGGATTAATTTGCTTCCACTCAGTCCTTTAGTGGAATTCCAAAGCTCTGGTACTCGGTGTGGCATTGATCGAACGCGATTTGCCGGCGTATTCGCTACGCCTTCTTCGTGCGTGGCTTAATGGCTGATCTTCCGGGCTGTGTCGTTGTAACAGCAAATTTACAGAATCAATTCGAGGGTTGCGATTTGAAGATAGGGCTGTGGTTTTATTGCCTGAAATTAAGAAAAGTTGACCGCACAGATTGATCCTTACACATCAATAACCTGGAAGGTGACAGTGATGAGTGAAGATAGGAAACCCAACATCGGACCGCAAGATCTGGCTGCGGTAAAAGACTCGCCCTTTCTCCTCAGTCAGCAGGAGTGGTATGCCATCCAGCGCTATGTGATGAGTGTGCTGCAGCTTCCCGATGATGAGAAAAAAATGCGCAAGGACCTGGCCACGGGGCCAGCTGAAAAAATTCCCTACATTGGCCCGTTCGACGAATTCAAGGATCTGCTTACGGGTTATCAGCGCATCATCCCTCACGTCAAAAACTGGAAAGAGAATATATTTCCAAGGACTGTCCAACTGGCGCAGGATATTTCCAACTATGCAACTAGCGCAAGAACTTACTACAGCGCGTTGATCCCGCCCATTGACACACTTTTCCTGGATCCTGGTAATGAAGCTGCGAAAAACAGGATTGCCAGTCTTTGTACCAAGCTTGCCAAGGAAGCGAAGGATAACGAAGACCGCGCAACTGAGGTTTACAAAGACATTAGCGAGTTTGCGCAGCAAACCAGCGACGACGAGATACTGCTCAAGAACCTGTTCCAGCAATACGAGGCCAAGTATGGCAAGCACGGTGCGCTTATAGCGGCCAACAAAAAAGAGATGGACAGCCTTGCTGCCAAGATTGAGCAGCAGAATAAAGAGTACGAACACGCGTGCATCGTGGCCGAGACAACACCGACTTATGCCTGGATAGTTTTTTGGGTGGCACTGATTGTCGCGTCGATCTATGGCGACAAGGCCGCCAAGTTGAAGCACGAAATAGACGTCAAGAAAGACAGGATCAAGCAACTCAAAGATGAAGAGCAGCGGGCGATAGCCCTGATGGGGACGCTCAACGTCGCCCTCAAGGGGTTGGTTGATATCCAGGACAAGATAGCGGCGGCACTGCCCAGTATTCAGAAAATCAAGGGTGTGTGGAACGCCATTGGAAGTGATCTGAACAAGATCGGCAAGATCATCAAGCAAGATATCCTGGAGGAAGCTGATCTGAAGGACCTTGGTGTGGAGAATGCCATTGCTATGTGGCAGGAGTGCAAGCTCAAGTCCGATTCCTATCAGGCCCACGCTTTCATCGACCCTCCCGCACAGGAAGAAAAAACGGCTTGAGCAGATCCCCTCTGTGGTGAAGGGCGGTCATGCACAAAGCTAAGACGATTGCCCGTGCTCTCCCGCGTTTTCATGACAGGAATCGCAGCAATGAACGTATGGCAAACGGCGTTTGATGACGCGCGCAACACACCCGCATGGAAAGGCATTTTCCCTGCTCGCAGAGAGAACATCCGCTACACGCGGGAGGTGAATACATCCTCGGATAAATGGGTCTTCAGGGACCTGTGTATCGACCTGCAAACGGATGTTGCACAGAGACTGGCGGCAGCCGACAACAAGCCATTGACCATCTCCATCTTCGCCGACACGGTCTACGTGCCCAAGACGCTGAGCATGACCTTGAAGAACATAGCGCTGATCATCGTGGCGCGTACGGTCGAGGTCCCTGAGCCGGCCACGCTGCATCTGGATTTCAACAGCGCCTTCGGTGCAAGTCTGTTGTTGTTCGCCACCCGGGTGGCCGGAAACTTCCAGGTCGCGGCGCTGATGGGCAAGCCGGAGCAAGTGCCTGTTGCCCTTGGGAAGGCGCTCGGGGTCTGGATCAAATACGATCATGCGGCGCAAAAGACCAAGGTTGTAGTCCCCCCGGCCCTGCTGGGTAAATGGTTTGAAAACGGCTCGCCGCTCTGGCTCATGGCCGTTTCGGCATTTCAGATGGCCACCGTCCTTGTCACACCCTCATTGAACCTTTCATACACGCCGGAGCAAGCGTCGGTGCTGCGCGAGAAAGCCAATGCAATGCTCGATTTCATCCAGCGGTGTGCAAAGGACTCGCCCCCGCAGAACGCCGAGTGGCAGGACCTGGCACAGGAGAGCAAGGCGCTGGCCGCAAGCCTTGCGGCGGTCGTCCCTGGGGGACTGGAATGTGCGCAAGCCTACGCTCGCTTGCTCAATCGGCAGGCCTCGGTGCAGGAGCGCCAGCGCAAGATGAAGGAAATCAGGCGCGCAACTGATCTGAAAAACCAGGCGCCTTCGTACGAAATCGTCAAGACCAAAACGCAGCCTCCCAAACCGCAAGAGATCAAATACATTCGCCACGGTGCGCAAACGATCGATGTGAAGGCGTTGAATGGGTGGGCGCGTCCGGTGCGGCGCGTCACCCTTTCCGGTGTCGAAATCGAACTGGACGAGTTGGACCGCAGCGGGTTCCTGAAAACCTATGCTGGCCAGAAGGACATTCAGGAGCTGTGTATTCATGCCGATACGCTGGTGATAAAAACCAGGGTTCATTTCCCCCAGACCGATGTTTTCATCTATTGCCGCGAGCTTTACTTCGAGGGCGCTGACGCCTGCCTCGATACCGAGCCCGTCGCGACCGAGTATCGAGGCACACTCTCCAAGGACGGGCTGGATGGCGCCAAGGCCGGCGATATCTTTCTGTACGTACAACGCTTCGCCACCACTGAGGAAGAATCGACAAGGCACTTGCGCGCGGTGGGAGGCAAGGGGCAGGACCCCGATGAAGGCGATCTGGCGTTTTCCTTCACCCAACGCCATCTGGTTTGTATCACCAAGGAGCAGTGGGATGGCCTGTTCAGCTATACCAATCGCAAGGTAGGCGGTTCGCCGGTGGCGGCGCCGCAATGGAGTCAATACAAGGACTATCAACCGGCGACAGCGCTCGATCAGTCCCGGGGCATCGTCTACGCAGAGCTGAAAGTCGATGGCCGACTCATTGACAGTGCAGGCTCCAAGGACGGCCCAGGTATGGGCGGTAAAGGACCGATACCGGGCAGACCAGGCACTGGAGGCGCCGGGGGTAATCTTTGCAGCACGCTGCCCGATCAAGTGGCGTCCTATACCGATCTGTCTGGAGGCATGTCCGGTACCCGGATGACCTCAACCAAAGGCGGGTGGGGAGGAACTCCGGACACGGCCTACTGGTTTCTTTTTGAGAACAAAGAAGTAAACGGCAAGGTCGAGCTTGTGCCGACCATTGAAAAACATCAGGCAACAGCAGGCCCGGATGGCCCTGCTGGTCCTGAACCTCGGGAGCCAGCAGGCACTGCCGGTAGCTGCACGGCGATCGAGCAGGCGCGGGTAAGTCCCTGGCTGACGACCATCAACCTGAAAACCGCCGTGCAGTTTGCCAAAAATGCGCTCGCCAGCGGCAATACCGATCTGGCTCGCGAATTCCTCAGCCCTTACCTGGAAGTGCTGCAGGCGCTTCCAATAACAGACAAAGACGATGCCTTTTTGCAATTGGAAGATGAAGTGTCGAGCCTGGTGGAGCAGGCGATTCAAAATGTCGACTACTTTGGCAATCCTCCAGGCTGGGTGCCCATGTTGTCGCTGGAAAGTGCGGTGAAAATCTATCAGAGCCTCTTGAGGTCCTCCATAGGGGAGATTTACACCGCCTACTACCTGCAAAAGGCCTGGCAGGCCAAGGAGGATCGTCAGGCAGCCGTGCAGAATCTTCTGGGGCTTCTGACAAAGAACACAGACACCACACAGAAAGCGTTGATCACCACTCGGGCGGATGTCATCACGACCATCCAGGCATTGCGGCAACTTAATGTCGAGATAGAGGAAAAGCTCCTCAAGCCTCTGGAGCAAATAGAAAGAAGATTGCGCGACGACGCGGATTACCTGACGGGTGAGGCCGAAAAGATGGCGATCATCTCGGCGTCTTTCAAGATCTTCGCGGCGGTGGCTAAAGCGATTCCGCTTCCCGAGCCCTATCAGATGGCTGCAGGCGCGGTCGGAACCGTCTTCGATGTGGCCGGTGATTTCGTCAAGGAGGGAGGCTTCACGGACAGTGCCTTCGGCAAGCTGAAAAGCGGCGTCAATGATTTCGTGACATCCAACTCTGACAATTTTGTGGAGCAGTCTGCAAAGGGGATGGATGACGCCCTGCTGGATGCGAAAAAGGACATCAATCAACTGAAGGACAAGGCCGACGCTGCGTCGAAGAAAAAAGACGATTTGCAAGGTGCCTACGATGAGAAGAAGAAAGCACACGACGAGTTGGTGAAAAAGGAAAAAGAGCTGCTGAATAAAAAACGTGACCTGTTGTTGTACGGCCGTGGACAGCGCAAGAAGGAGGAAGAGGAGCAGCTTCTGAAAGGCTTCAAGTCATTTGAGGAGCAGCAGAAGAAGGAGCTGGATAAAAACACGGTTGATTACAACAGCCAGTCCGGTGAGGTCACCAGGGTCGAGGGCGACATCAAGAAAAAGGAGATCGCCCTGAAAGAGTCGCAGGTATTGGTTGAGAAGGCGAAAAAGGACAATGCCGCGAAAGTGAAAAAGGGCATTGAACAAGTTAAAAAAATAGCTGCCGGCGTGGAATCCATCGGTAAAACCGTCAACGAATTGATGGTGTCACGATCACAGTTGAACAGCGCCTGGGATAAAACGCTGGCAAAACTGATGCTCAACGACAAGGAGTTTCAGGACGTCACCAATCAATTGGCGGTACTGAACCTGCGCAAAACGGCTTTGGCTACCCAACTGCTGGCGCTGAAAACCAGTCTTGGTCAACAAAGCAATCAGATATCCAACAACCTGCTGGCGATCAACGTTCTCGGCAGTCAGCTGGGCGGCAGTCGGGATGCCCTGGACCCCGCGGCGATCGCTTACGTGCAGTCGATCAGTCACGAGGCGCATCAAACCCTCATGCAGTTCCTCTACTACGTCGTCAAGGCTTATGAATATTACACCGTCGAGCCGTGGGGCAAGCTGGATGAGGGGGCGCAGAAGCTCTTTGAGAGTTTGCAGAATGTGCTCGAACCGTCTGACCAGATTACCGGGATCGATAATCTCGGCGAGGATGAACAAAAGAAACTCCAGGCACTGCTCAACAAACCCGTCTCCTTCAAGGACAGCATGCTGACGCAGGACGATTTTGAACTCCTGACGATTGTGTACGAAAAACCCTTGCGGGATATGGGTAAACGCCTGGCAAGTCAATTAGCTTCAGGTTCCGGACGCCTGTTGAAGGAAGCGCCGAAGATCGTGACGTTAGCCAGGGAGCAGCTGCATGAGCTAAACGGCAGAATCAGGGAATCTATTGTCGAAAACACCATTCCACTGTCGCTGACGCGGCTGCGTCAGATCGATGAGACCAGCGAGAAACAACGTATCGGCAACATCAAGGTGGTGAAGGTCCAATGCAGGAAACTGGGCAAGGCGTTTCCCGACTCTGTCACGTTCAAGGTCAGCCACTGCGGCAAATCGGTGGTGCGCTCACAGGGCAAATTGTTTGCTTTTGAACCCGAGGGCGGTCGTGAAGAGGATCGGGGACAACAATCCAGGGTGGTTTTCAACACGAGGGGGGGCCAGACCGCCGATGAGGGTTGGGTGATCGCAAACGAGATCGGCATTCTTCAGGGCAAGGCCTTGTGGCAGCCCACCCTGGACAGGCAGGAGAACCTGTTGACACAGTTTCTGAACAGTGATGCGGCCGGTGCAGGTATTACGCTCTCGGAGTTTCGTCCAGGCGTGTTTTCAGACTTTGAACTGACCGTCGAAATCAGTCCACCGGAATGCAGAATCGAGCTGGAGGAGATACGGCTGCAGATTACGTCAGAGGCTGGCGAGGTGCCGAAAGGCCAGAAAATCATCTGTGTGAGCACCCTGCCAGCGCTGGCCATTCCAATCACGACCAACCTCAAAGACATGAGTGATTGCTCCGGTGGGCTTGGTAACTACGTTGGCGTTTTCCAGGACATGCAGAAAATGCGGGTCAGCGTGCCAGAACGTTATGGCAACTATGTGCATACGGGCTGGTGCATCGACGGAGAAACCAAGCCGCACAATGGGCAGAACTATTACGAGGTCAGCAAAAGTTCGTACCTGGTGGCGCATTTTGAAGAACAGAAGTTACCGCAAACATAGTCAAGACTCAGCCAATCCTTTGGCTTGCATGTAAAGGCATGAGCCTGTGAGTCGCCTGGTTTACCAGGACGATTCACGGGTTCAGCGGGAGAATTATCATGCATCGACGCAACTCGACCCTCAGATCAATCATGTTGTCACTCTTGGTGACTGTGGGGTTGGCATCGGAGGTGTCCCGCCACGCAGCGGCGGAAAACGCCGCCGTTGATTTTTCCCCGGGGCAAGCCAGTCAACTGTTCGCCCTGCCCGTGGCAATGTGGTCGAACATCAATCAATTTGCATTTCTGGTGTGCCTGGATGAGCCGGGGGTAAAAGCGACCCTCAATGATCGCCTGAGCCAACTGGGGGGATACAACGAACTTCGTTCCCGTTGCCAGGTATGGGGCTCGACGACCTTTTCGAAGTTGCAGGCGTTGGCGACGGAACTGGCCTCGGGCGAAATGAAACCGCTTCTGTTGCGATTACAAACCGCGGTTGCCAATCTGTCGAGTAACACCGGTGCCGCGCGCAGCGAATTCGATCAGGCAGCCGATAATGTGAGCAAAAAGTTGACCACCTTGAACGAACTCAGCCAGCAGGTGAATCAACAGTCAATGGCATTCAAAAATGCGAGCGATACGGTCATCGGCCAGTACAGGAAAAACAACCCGCCTGATTCAAGCTGGGTAAACATTGGTCCCAAAATGGAGGATGTGGGGTTGGCAATGGGGACAATGGTAGGCCGGTGGAATATGTTGACCTCGAATCTGGCTTATCTACGCAAAACCGTTGCTTTGCCCGCGGGAACCGCCGGAGTTCCTCAATTGTACGACCTGGACCTCGAAGTCGGCGTCAATGCCTGGGACGAGATCTCTCAGCGTGCCCGCCAGTTTCTTGCCGATATGCCTGCACAGGACAGCTATTTGTCCGGGGCGAATTATTATGAAAATTGTCCACTCGATGAAAATAAATGGTACTTGATGACCAACTCGTTTTTATCCGACAAAGGCTATGTTTTCACGGCCCAACGTCCAGGGCAGGTGTCCACGGTCCCGCAACACAATGCCAAGACCATCATGAAACCCCGTGCTCAACAAAATGATCAGGTCAATTATGACGAAGCAGGGTCCCAGCAATGGCGATTTCATCGATATGGAAAAGGTTGGTGGGGTATTGAAAGTCGCATAAGAAACGATACCGGCCAGCCGGCAATATTCTTACTCGATAATAAGGCGCAAGTGGAACGCGTGATGCAGGGGCCGGGTGGGGCGGTAGCGAAGAGTTATTGGTGGCGTTGCCTAAAAACCGATGAAAGTGGCTGGTTTCGTCTTGCAAATGCAACGCTTGGCGATTTGAAGATTCTGGATACGTACAATAATCCTGATATTTTCTTCCCTGGTTTCATGGGCGATACAAAGGAAGATTACAGCGGTCAGTTTTGGAGGCTTGCGCCTGCTGGAAATCCATGAGGAAGACATTGCATCCGGCGATTATGTGCAGGAATTTTTTAATCAGGGTAATGTGAGTCTTCTTTGAAAGGTTACGGATTGGACGTCTGGATCAATCGTAACCTTCATTCCTGAAGAAACAAATTTACATATCAAATTGAATTCTGAGTACTTGCCCGGTATCCCCAGCGACCTCCGCTTGATAGTTTCCAAATGGAAATGAGGCATTTGCATGTCCGGGAAGCGCGTTTGCCCAGTTATCCACCATGTTTTGAAAGGCGCCTACTAGGGGGGTCAGGCCGTGATTAGCGGCAAACGCCATCAGATCATTAGCTGCAGTGGGGGTCCAGTGTGCCATGTGATCACCTCGTATCCTTCGTTCATCGACCGATTGTTGTCGGAAATCTAAAAATTATAAATCAAATTCAATTTTATCGACCTGACCCGCGTTCCCGGTGACCTCCGCTCGATATTGACCGAAAGGAAACACGCGGTGAGCGAATCCTGGGAGATTGTCTGCCCATGTATCCACAGTGAGTTGAAAGGCTCCAACAGTTGCATTTAAGTTATGGTTTGCAGCGAACGCCATCAGATCATTTGCTGCACTCGGCTTCCAGTGTGCCATGTGATCACCTTCTGGTTGATATGAAAATGCATGATTAGATGTGTTTCATGTCGCTGGATGATTATGTATGGAAATCACTGGTACGCAATGTGTTAATGGATGCCCTTGCCCGTTTACCGATAGGTGGTATCGGGTCGCCAAGAATTTTCGCTGATGGCGTAAAGTTGGTGCTCTTAGTGTTTTCGAGTTTGGGTATGCGTAAGTGTAGATAGGCGGGATGTGAAGGATTGTTGGATTTTCTATAGCGATTCGAAGTAATGGTTTTGTAGTTTGAGTGTCGCGCAGATTGGAATGTTTTGTAATTGTGCTTGGAAGTATTAGTTTGTGAAATAACTATAATTTCAGCAAATTGTTATCAACTGTTTTTAGTCGTGAAGTGTTGATTTCGACAGCAACCCCTCTCGCTTGGACAGGCTTAGTCGGGGAATGAAGCAGATGTACAGGTGTGATTGCGACCACGGCCTTGCTGGATGATAGGCGATTGCCGCCAGATGTTGAAATCTGAGCCCGGAGTCCTCTGTCTTCCGCGAGGTCTGGTGAGCGTGGCCACCTTGGTCGGTTCTGACCGAACTGGCCCTTTGGACGTGACGCTTGAGAAAACTGAAGGCAGCGATGGAGTAAAAAATTCACATTAACGATTTGTTGAAATAAATAATCCACTGATTTACTCTCGATCCCACGTTGCACGAGATCAACCGCTGTTAGCACCTAAAAAAACAAACAATCGGGAGCAAACATGAAAGCGAAAGTGATGTTGGGATTATTCATGACCGCCGCCGTTGCACTGCCGGCCTGGTCAGCTGACTGGACGGTAGGAGCTAACGTTGGCAACGTGCCTTGGGAGTTCCAGGACGCCAAAGGGGAGTTCGTCGGCTTCGAGGTCGATGTTGTAAAAGAGGTGGCCAAGCGCGCCGGGAAAAGCGTCGAGTTCGTCAATATTCCATTCAATGGCCTGTTCAGTGCCGTGCAATCCAAGCGTGTCGAGATCGCTATCTCCTCCATCACCATCACCCCTAAACGCCTCGAGTCAGTTGCCTTCGCACAGCCTTATTTCGACAGCGATCAGTCCCTTACTGCGCTGACCACGTCCAAGGTCAAGAGCCTGGCTGATATGAACAATAAGGTCGTTGGCGTCGATACGGGTTCGACCGGTGACATGTGGATTGGCCAACACATGGACGAGTACAAGTTCGCCGACGTCTCGCGTTATGAGGGGCTATCGCCGGCCATGCTTGATTTGGCTTCCGGGCGCATCGATGGCTACCTCAGCGACATTCCCGCGGTGCTCTATTACATCAAGGACAAGCCGCAATACACCATCGTCGCTCGCATTCCCACCGGTGAGCGCTATTCGCTGATGCACGCCAAAGGCTGGGCGATGAGCGATCAGGTCAACGACATCATCAGCAAGATGAAAGAAGACGGCACACTCGGAAAGATCCACAAAGAATGGTTCGGCACCGACGCGGCTAAAGACTCGAGCACTCTGCAAGTGACCGCTGTTCTCAAGTAAGCCTTGCTGCTGTTGCATGAAAGTGGCGACGCCCGTTCGCCACTTGTATTGACCGAGGTATCCCATGGATCTTTTGCAGACATTTTTTAATTGGAATGTGCTCATCGAGTCACTTCCGCTGATGATGCGTGGTCTGGGCGTCACCATTCTGCTTGGAGTGGTAAGTATTGCCCTGGGCCTCGTGGGTGGGCTGTTGCTGGCGCTGTTGAGGTTGTATTCCTACGCACCCGTTCGGGCGCTGGCACGTATCTACATCGATATCATGCGCTCCATTCCATTGCTGGTTTTGCTGGTACTGATCTATTACGCACTGCCTTTTGTGGGTATCCGACTGTCGTCTTTTGCGGCCGCTGCCAGTGCGCTCTCGCTTGTGTCCTGCGCTTACAGCGCGGAGATTTTTCGGTCGGGTATCGAGGCCATTCCCCGTGGCCAGTTTGAAGCCTCGGCATCTCAAGGCATGAGCTTTTTCAACACCATGCGCGACGTCGTTTTACCCCAGGCCATACGCATCGTAATGCCGCCCATGACGAGCAATTGCATCAACGTCATGAAAGACACGGCGCTTGCCTCGGTGGTCGCAATGCCTGACTTGTTGAAACAGGCAACCCAGGCGCAGGCGTTGGCTGCCAACCCGACACCGCTGGTAGGGGCTGCCTTGCTGTACCTGTTGCTGCTGTTGCCGTTGGTGCAAATGGTCAGCTGGGTTGAGCGCCGTAATGCCTCGGGAGGAAAAACCGCATGAGCACATTGATCGACATCGAAAAGCTAGACAAGTACTACGGCAGCTTCAAAGCGTTGAGTGATATCAACCTGCAGGTTGAAGAAGGTGAAGTGGTGGTCATTCTTGGCCCGTCCGGCTCGGGGAAATCGACCTTGATCCGCTGCATCAATCTGCTTGAAGACTATCAGCAAGGCCATATCCGTGTGGCAGGTGAGCGGGTCGAAAACGGACCCCGACTGGCCGCCATCCGCAGCGAAGTCGGCATGGTGTTTCAAAGTTTCAACCTCTATCCGCACCTCAGTGTTCTCGACAATGTGTCGCTGGCGCCGATTCGGGTGCGGGGGTTGAGTCGGCGTGATGCTCATGCCCGGGCCAAGGAATTATTGGTCAAGGTCGGCATGGCCGATCATGCGCACAAATACCCCAGCCAATTGTCTGGCGGCCAACAGCAGCGTGTGGCAATCGCCCGCACCATGGCTATGGAACCTCGGGCGATTCTGTTCGATGAACCGACTTCCGCGCTGGACCCGGAAATGGTTGGCGAGGTGCTCGATGTCATGCAAAACCTCGCTCGCTCCGGTGTCACGATGGTCGTGGTCACTCATGAAATGGGCTTTGCCCGTCGGGTCGCCGATCGAGTCATTTTCATGGAAAGCGGACGCATTGTTGAGCAGAACATCCCTGAACCGTTTTTTACCGCACCTAAGGAAACACGCACACAAGCGTTCCTGCAGGCCATCCTGCATCACTGAATCCGGCTGGAGAAAGTAGAGTGAATCCTCTCGATATCGATTACGTTCGCAAGCAATTTCCAGGTCTGGCCGGTGGCTTTGCCTACATGGATAACGCCGGTGGTTCGATGGTGCTGAGCTCCGTGGCGCAAAGGGTCAGCGATTACCTGCTCAACAACAGTGTGCAATTGGGCGCGTCCTACCAGGCTTCCGTCGACGCTGGCGAGCGAGTGATGCAGGCACGTCACTCGGTCATGCAATTGATCAACGCCGAGCATCCCGAAGAAGTGATCATGGGCGGATCGACCACCCACTTGTTGCAAATCCTGTGTCGCGCCATCGCCCCGTCAATCGTCCCGGGCGATGAAATCATCGTCACCAATTGCGATCACGAAGCGAACATCGGTCCATGGGTCAAGTTGTGCGAAAGCCGTGGCGCGACCTTGCGTGTGTGGCAAGTCAATCCCGACAGTTGTGAACTCGAGCTGGATGACCTGCAGGTTTTGTTGAATGACAACACCCGCTATGTGGCGATGACCCACACCTCGAATATTCTTGGTTCAGTCAATCCGGTTGCCGAAGTGGCGCGGCGTGTCCATGCAGTGGGCGCCAGGTTGTGCGTGGACGCCGTCGCTTATGCGCCACACCGACTGGTGGATGTGCAGGCCAGCGGTGCCGATTTCTACGTCTACAGCTTCTATAAAACGTTCGGCCCGCACTTTGCCGTGCTCTGGGGGCGTCGTCATTTGTTGCTTGAGCTGCCGAGCCTGAACCACTTTTTCATCGGCCAGGACGTGGTGCCTTACAAATTGCAGCCGGGCAACGTCAACTACGAGTTGTCATTCGGTTGCATCGGTATCACCGACTACCTGCTCGACATCAGCACCCGTCTTGGCGCCCAAGGCAGCGAGCGCAAGTGCATGCAGGCAGCGTTCGATGCCTTCGAGGTGCAGGAAGATTTGCTTGCCGAGCGCTTGCTAGCGTTTTTGCGCCAGCGCGAGGGCGTTCGCATTATTGGCAAGGCACATATCCGCAATCGGGTACCTACGATCAGTTTCGTGGTTGAGGGGGTTCAGTCGGAGGCCATTGTGCGCAGGGTCGATGAGCACCGGATCGGCATTCGCTTTGGTGACTTCTATGCGCGACGGCTTATCGAAGCCCTTGGGCTTGATCGGTTTGGCGGGGTAGTGCGTGTGTCGTTGGCGCATTACAACACGCTGGAAGAAGTCGACCGTCTCATCACTGCGCTGGATCAAGCAATCGATGCGTTGCGTTGACAGGCCTACACCCTTCTAATTTGACGAGCCTTCATCATGGCCTTACCTGAAACCCTTGCAGAGCTGCGTGACTGTATAGCGGCACAGCACGAACACCTGACCGGTCGCTTGCGCGATGCTGCCCGATTCCTGATCGACAACCCGCATGAGATCGCACTCAACACGGTAGCCGAACTGGGTAAGCGTTCGAGTATCGCGCCCACCGCTTATATCCGGCTGGCTCAGGCCCTTGGCTTTGCAGGTTTCAAGGATTTGCAGCGGCTGTTCCGTGCACCGCTGCAACAGGCTGCCGACTCCCAAAGCGAACGCAGTGAGCGCATTCGACACTACGGCGGTGAGACGTTGCTGGAGGACCCGAGTGACGTCGGCGCGATTTTGCGCGAATTCAGTCAGGCCAATATCGTTTCCCTGGAACACCTGGCTGAAGGGGGGGAGCAGGCCAATATCGAAGCGGCCATCGCTCATCTGCAAGTGGCGCGAACCACCTTCGTTATCGGCATGCGTCGCGCCTTTCCGGTGGCGGCATATCTGAGCTACGCATTGAGTCGTGTGGGCCGTAGAACCGTGCACATCAGCGGTGCTGGCGGCACCTTGCCTGAGCAGGTCAGCGCCATTGCCGATGATGATTTATTGATAGCTGTGAGCTTTCCGCCGTACGCCAATGACACCGTTGAGGCTTGTCGCCAGGCGCGCCAGGCTGGCGTGACGCTGGTGGCGATCACTGACAGCGTTCTGAGCCCCATCGGGCAGATGGCCGATACCGTGATTGAGGTTAACGACGCTGAACTGCTGGGCTTTCGTTCGCTTACCGCGTCGTTCTGTATTGCGCAATCCCTGGCCATGGGGCTGGCCTTTAGCGAGTGGCAATCGGATAGCACTTTCAGTCATGACCGACTGAAAGAGATCGACTGCTAAGTCGCTACCTTCGCTACGTACTTTTTAACCAGTCACTTCAGGAGACGATCCCGATGGTTTCACCTGCACGCGATTTAGTGGGTTACGGTAGAAAACGCCCGCAAGGCACCTGGCCGAATGGCGCACGATTGGCCATCAGCCTGGTGATCAACTACGAAGAAGGCTCCGAACGCTCGCTCGCCATGGGCGACCCGGACCAGGAGTCCATGACCGAATGGGGTAGCTATTCAATACCCGACGGCACACGCAATCTGGCGATGGAGTCCATGTATGAGTACGGCTCGCGCGTGGGGATCTGGCGGATTCTGGATATTCTCGATCAGCAATCGGTAAGAGCAACGTTTCATGCCTGCGCTGTCGCCTTTGAGCAGAATCCCGATGTTGCTCGCGCTGCAGTGGCCGGTGGTCACGAAATTTGCAGTCACGGGTATCGCTGGGAAGAGGTGTTTCGCCTGACTGAAGAGCAGGAACGTGAACACATGCGCTTGGCCATCGAGTCCTTCGAGCGCACCTGTGGCAAGCGTCCTGTTGGTTGGTATTGCCGCTATGGCGCCAGCGTCAACACACGGCGCCTGGTCGCCGAGGAGGGCGGTTTTCTTTACGATTCCGATGCCTACAACGACGATGTTCCCTACTTCGTCGAGGTCGAGGGCAAGCGGCACCTCGTGGTGCCTTACACCGCTGATGTGAACGATTTCCGCTACTGGAATTCTCCAGGGCTTTCCCAGGCATCGGACTTTTTCGAGTACATGAAAGAAAGCTTTGAAGTCCTGTATGAGGAATCCGCTGAAGGGCCACGGATGATGTCGATCGGGCTGCACCCGCGCATGGTAGGCCGTCCCGGGCGGGTAAGGGCGATCAAGCAATTCATCGAGTATGCCAGGCAACACGGTGGTGTCTGGTTTGCCACGCGGGAAGAGATCGCCCGTGCCTGGCTTGAGCGCGGTTGATTGCGTGGCAATCACGCTCGCTCAACCACAGTCATTTCAAGGCGGCCTGATATGCAATTTTTCGATACGGTGATTCGCAACGCCCGCGTGGTAACCGCCGCGGACACGTTTACCAGCGATATCGGCATTCGGGATGGGCGCATCGTCTCCCTTGGCCTGGACCTGCCGCCAGGTCACCAGGAAATCGACGCGGCAGGCCGGCATGTCACCCCCGGTGGCATCGACAGCCACGTGCACCTCGACCAGCCGACCGGCGACGGCTCGGTGATGGCCGACGACTTTTTCAGCGGCACGGTCTCGGCGGCCTGCGGTGGCACCACCACCGTCATCCCGTTCGCCTGTCAGCAGAAGGGCGAAAGCTTGCGTTCTGCCGTCGATGACTACCATCGTCGGGCGGGGAACAAGCCGGTGATCGATTATGCCTTCCACCTGATCGTCACCGATCCCACCCCGCAGGTGCTGCGTGAAGAACTGCCGGCCTTGATTGCTGAGGGCTATACATCGTTCAAGATCTACATGACCTATGATGCGCTGAAACTGGGCGACCGGGAGATTCTCGAGACGTTGTCGGTCGCGCGCCGCGAGGGCGCCATGGTGATGCTCCACGCCGAGAACAGCGATTGCATCGCCTGGCTGACCGAGCGGCTACTGGCGGCCGGGCTGACTGCGCCGCGCTATCACGCCGCGTCGCGGCCGATGCTGGTGGAGCGCGAAGCGACCCATCGCGCCATCGCCCTTGCCGAGCTGGTGGATGTGCCGATCCTGATCGTGCATGTGTCGGGTCGCGAGGCCGTGGAGCAGATTCGCTGGGCCCAGAGTCAGGGGTTGAAGGTGTACGCCGAAACCTGCCCGCAGTACCTGTTCCTGACCGCCGCCTCGCTGGGGTGTGACGACAGCTTCGAAGGTGCCAAGTGCGTCTGCAGCCCGCCGCCGCGCGATGCCGCCAACCAGCAGGTGATCTGGGATGGCCTGGAGAACGGTTCGTTCGAGATTTTCTCGTCAGACCACGCACCCTTTCGCTTCGATGGCCCTGATGGCAAGAAGGCTCACGGTGAAGAAGTGTCGTTCGACCAGATCGCCAACGGCATTCCCGGTGTCGAAACCCGCATGGCATTGCTCTGGTCCGAAGGCGTGCGCAGTGGGCGCATTACCCCGCAAAGCTTTGTTGCGCTGACCTCCACTAATGCCGCCAAGATGTATGGGTTGTATCCACGCAAGGGCAGCATCGCTATCGGTGCCGATGCCGACCTGGTGATCTGGAACGAAGGAGAGTCGGTGCACCTGTGCAACGAAATGCTGCACCACAACGTCGATTACACGCCTTACGCCGGCATGACGCTGAGCGCCTGGCCGGCCATGACCCTGTCTCGCGGTGAGGTGGTCTGGGACGGCGAGCCACGCGGTGAGGCGGGTCGGGGCCGGTTTCTGCCGTGCGAGCGCCCGGCGCCGGCGCAAGTGCGCCGTCGCAAGACTGAGTTGCCATTGTGAGTGCGGTCGCGCAGGTCGCCGCCACCCTGATTCGTGGTTGGCGTGAGGGGCGCCAGCAACCGTTGCCAACCATGGAACTGGCTAACGAAGCCCAAGCCTATGCCGTGCAGCATCAGGTCGCGGATGCCCTCGGCTGGTTCGCCGACGGGCCGCCAGCGGCCTGGAAACTGGGCGGCGCACCGGGAGGGCTGATCAGCGCCGCCGGGGTACCGGCAATGGCGATACACCCCTGCGGTTGGCAGGTTCCGCCGGGCGATGCCTTTGGTTTCGGGATCGAGGGAGAGCTGATCGTGCGCCTGTTGCGCGACCTCGACCAGCACACGGATCTGGCCATGGCACGTGCGGCGGTCGATGTCTGGATGCCGGGCATCGAACTGTGTGGTACGCGCTGGCTGCAGGGCGCTCAGGCCGCGCCACTGCTTCGGCTGGCCGACCAGCAACTCAACCGCGCGCTGGTACTCGGTGCACCGCAAACGCTGGGGGAAATGCCGGATTGGTCAAGACAACAGGCGGTGTTGCGGGTAGACGGGAAGCCTGAGTTCGTCGGCGTTGGCAGCCATCCATTCGGTGAGCCGCTGAGTTCGCTGCCGTGGTTGGCGCGTCACGCTGCGGCATTGGGCAACCCTTTGCGAGCCGGTGACCTGGTGGCTTGTGGTAGCTGGACCGGTATTTACTGGGCATCGGCCGGGGTGCAAGTGGAAGTCGAGTTTGCCGGGATAGGGCGGGTTGCCTTGTCGACTTGATTTTAAAAGGTCACTTTTGGCCCCTTTTGGCCGACAGCTGCGACCCTGCACGGAGCTATCCCGGCCACCTAAGGGCCTGGCTTGGCTGGAACTAGGCAAGTCAAGTCGGGCTCTTTGACCCCGTTCCAGTTTTGAAACGTAAGTTCGACTGCTGACCCCTGCCAAGTTCTTCCGAGACAGCCCTCGAGCCATCTTAATGAGTTCTTTTTCATTGAATGCTCCACGCCGCGCACGGCGGTCGGCATTGGGTTGAACAGGGGGGAGTTAACCGTTCGTCAGGGCTCACGCACGATCAGCCAATTGGCAAGTCGATTAAGTAGCCCAAAAAAAGAAAGGTTCCTTATGCGACCGCTAATCCTCGATTTGCCGAATGGGCGTGAGCTCGCAAATGAACTTGATCTTGCTATTGAGCAGATGATGGCCATCTCGGTCGAGCTAATCGGTGGCGCAGAGTGGATCGCGGCCTCCACCAGGCAGCAGCAAGCCTTCCAAAAATGGCGAGAGTATCTTCAGCTGATGGCTTATGGGAGAGTGCATGTCGACTCATTAAAGGTTGCCTGAATTTACGGCTCCTTGTAGCTGAGCCAGAGCAAGTTGAGCGGAGCTGCTGCTTGAGTTGGATGCTTCAACTACAAGCATGATGCTGCTGGTTTCATCACGAGACATGGCGGGGATCGATTGGGATCTGGCCGTTCAGAGGCATCGCGATGTTTGTGAGGCCTGGAACTCATTCATCCATCAGCCAGTCCCCAAGGCGAACATTTGAACGCAAGGCGTAGCCTAAAATGAACTACAGACGCCGTGAGGATCAGGTGTTGAGTTCAGCTACATTTGAGCAATCAGCCAAACAGGTGAAGCTCATGACTTGCTTGATTTGCAACGGGCCTGCAACGGCAATTGATGCTGATGAAGATTATCTGGAGAGGGCCTGTCCGAAGTGCGGGCATTATCGAATCACCGGTGCGGCGCTTGTGCTGATAAAAGCCCACGGCTGGCACTTTGACGTGGAGCTGGCCAGGAAGTGGATCGCGGACAATCAGGCATCTGGCATGATTCCAATCATCGATTCGCACCAGGCACCTCGCTTGATCGACGTTTAGATTCACTTCATGTTGCTTTTTCGACAGTCCGGCGAAAGACGGGAAGGGCAACTGCCTGTTCACGCCCAGTCGTCCTGCCCGCTTTGTCGTAACCCCAGAGGTTGCTGCCGTCGAACCGCTCAGGGCCGAGGTAACCGAGATGCAGTGGTTCGACGGTACAGCGGTAATTGCGCTGTTCTTATTGGCCGGGCTTGGCTGGCGGCTGCCCCTGCATGTAGTTTTGATGCCACATCATGTGATCCATCATCATCTGTTGCATCCCGGTGTACCTTTCCATCATGTACTGGCGTTGACTCTTTTGCTCCGGGGTCAGGTTCGAGTAGTCGTGCCAGCCCATCGTGTGGCCAGCACCCATCATGTGGTCGCCACCCATCATGTGTTTTTTGCCCATCATTCCCGGCCCCCACATGCCATTCATCATGCTCATCCCATGTTGCATCGTTTCCCAATGCTCCTGAAGGAGCTTTTGCCGTTGCTGGGGATCCTGGGTTTGCTGGATTTTCTCCATCTGTGCCTGCATCTTCTTGAAGGTGTCTTGCGCCTGAGCCATCTGTTTATCGAACTCGGCAACATTTGGCGTTTGTTGCTGCGTCTGGGTCGGTTGAGATGGCTCGGCTGCGAGGGCCCATGCGGGGGTTAGGGATGTGACGAAGAAAAGCACGGCCAGTTTGCTATTTTTCATGTTTAGCTGCCTTGGGTGGGGGTGAGCTGAACCCAATTCTGAGTTAACCGATTGCGGAATTTGCGTTAGCCCGCATTCGCCAACATGACGGATTTCAGCATGACGATCGCCTGTGACCCTTCACTAGTTAACAGGGCTGTCAAAAACAACCTTGATATTTATCAGATACCGAAGGGGTTCTATGGCGAACGCATCTTCCCGCCGGCCAACGCTGCAGCAGTGGTCGCGCCACCGACCGTTCATGGCAGCCAACCGATCAATGGCTGCGCCGGGATTCCAGCGCAGTGAACAACAGCATGCCAGCCAGCATGGCTAACATGAATACGATGGCTTGCCAGTGCCCGGTCAGCAGTATGACTACAGCAGGACCTGGACAGATCCCGGCGATTCCCCAACCAATGCCGAATAACAGGCTGCCGCCAATCAGGCGTGGGTCCAGTTCACGCTTGACCGGTAGCTGCATTGGCCGTCCCAGCAGCGAGCTGGATTGTCGGCGTGCCCAGGTCAGGGGGGCAACGGCGACGCCAATCGCGCCAACCATGACCAGCGCCAGGGAAGGATCCCAGGCACCGGTCAGATCCAGGAACGCCAATACTTTTCCCGGGTTGGCCATGCCTGCCAACAGAAGGCCGAAGCCGAACAGCAAGCCGGCAATGAATGCGCTCAGTTTGATCATGTTCAGCCCCCCAGCAGATGACGCAAGACATACACCGTGGCGAAACCACTGAACATGAAGCACGCAGTGGCAACCATCGATCGCCGCGACAGGCGCGATATGCCGCACACTCCATGGCCACTGGTGCAACCGGAACCGTACCGTGTGCCGATGCCCACCAATGCACCGGCAACAATCAGTCCGAACCAGCCGCTGTGAAACTCAATTCGCGGCAGCGTGGCGAACAAGCCCCATAGCAGCGGCGCGATGAGCAGGCCCAGGAGAAACAGTGCTTTCTCACTCACCCCCTCGCTTCTACGCTGTAAAAGACTGCCGATCAGACCGCTGATGCCTGCAATACGCCCGTTGGCGACCACGAACAGACTGGCCGCCAAGCCGATCAAAGCGCCGCCCGCGAGGGATGACCAGGGGGTGAAGTTGAGCCAGTCGATAGTCATGAAGTTTCTCCGGCGCAAAACGTAGACAGAAGCGAAGGGTGCTAAGTGTTAATGTTTGGAACGGTCACGCATTTTCGTACTGATCAATAAACGAACTCAACTCGGTCGGTCGGAACAGGGCTGATCAGCGCAATCTAGTTGACGACTTATCGCGTTACCCAAGGCTTTATGCAAGGAGGCATGATAATGACATCCATAAATTTCCATTTCATCGACGCGCGCGGCGCGCTTATCGATCACCGTGATTGGCTTCACACCCGCCTGTTAGCAACCTACGCAAAGGCAAGTGCGTTGATGCCGTTGCGCCCACTTGATGTGATCGTGAAAGCTGGCACTCATGTCATTCCAGAAAAGGGGCATCTGGGATATACGCCGGAACCAGGCCTTATCTTTTTGACCGTAGATCCTGCAAGTGACATTTTCAGAGCCAACCAGGAAGCGTCGCTCGAACGAATGTTTGCACATGAGCTTCACCATGCCGCCCGATGGGATGGGCCAGGTTATGGATCGTCTTTAGGTGAAGCGCTTGTTTCGGAGGGACTGGCGGGCGCCTTTGCACAGGAAGTCTGTGGTGGTTTACCTGAACCATGGGAGCGCCTCGATGTGTCTGACATTCGACGCCATGTCGCAATGGCGGCAAGCGACTGGAGTCGTAAGGATTATGGCCACGACGCGTGGTTCTTCGGTGCATCTGACCTCCCAAGATGGTTGGGCTATTCCCTTGGATTTCAACTCGTCAAACGATTCCTGCTGGAGCATGAGGGCAGTACATCTTCCAGTCTCGTGGAGATGGAGGCCGAAGCGTTTCGTGGAGTGCTCGCAGTTATCTAAAACGTTCGGGCTTAGGTCATCAATCGATCTTCGAACTGTGGACACGCCTCGTATTGTGCATCTAACCAGGCGTTCAAGCCGACGCCCTGGCTCTGCGCACCTGGCTTCATGGCATTACGCACAGACGTTGAATCGTCATGCAGGGCGATCGGGATATTTCGTCTGATTATCGGGTAGACCATCGTGCGCCTCTTGGCCATTGCGAGCGCTGGTGTGCTGATGTCCACAGCAATTGGCATGTTCATTACTCTCACCGTGTTTATGTCCGCCATGCCCACGATGCATGAAAAAATGCATCAGTGGACAGGCCAGTAACAGTAGGAATGGCAGATAGGGAAGGACGTGAGCCCTGTGCTCGGCAAACAGGAAATAGCCGGCGATGGCCAGGAAGCCTAAAAAGTACCAGTGGGTGCCCCTTGCGCGGTGCTGGGGCAAGTTATGTTGATTCATGATGGCACTCCTTGCAGGGAACGGGAGAGAGGGTCATGACGCAAGGCCACTTCCAATTTTGCTGAAGCGCTATCGTAGGTGTGAGCATAGCGAGCCAGAGCATCGGTTTACGTGTCCAATGCGTCGGAAATTCAGGGTGGTGAGTCGCATAAAGTATCAAGGCAGATTCTTCCTTTTCAGTTGCCGATTGGCCCCGGCCATGTCCTTGTCGAATTGGCGGACACCTCGGAAAAGTTGCACCCCGACCACGACCGGGCACAGCAGGAAAATCGCTGCTATGACAAACGATTTTCCGGTCAACCCCAGCAGGTAAAGCACGGTGGCGATGCCCACAACACTCACCAGGAGGCAGATAATCAGAACTTCGCGATTCATTATGTAACCTCCTGACTCAAGCCAATACGGGCACGTTTCAGCAGCGCGGAGTTGGCGATTACCGACAAGGAACTGAGCGCCATAGCGGCGGCAGCGATGATGGGATTAAGCAGGCCAAAGGCCGCAATTGGAATGCCGATACTGTTGTAGATGAATGCCCAGAACAGGTTCTGTTTAATCTTGACCATGGTTGCGCGCGACAGCTTGATCGCGGTGACCACGTCGCGTACATCGTTCTTGAGCAGGATGATGCCGCCAGTTTCCTTGGCGACATCGGAACCCGAGCCGATGGCGATGCCGATGTCAGCGGTGGCCAGGGCAGGTGCATCGTTGACACCGTCGCCAACCATGGCCACGACCTGCCCTTCGCTTTGCAATTGACGGATCATTGCGGCCTTGTCGTCGGGCAAGACCTCGGCAATCACTCGCTCGATGCCGACCTGCCGCGCGACCGCTTCGGCAGTCCGGTGGTTGTCGCCGCTCAGTAGCACGACCTTGATGCCGCCGCAACGGCTTCAGCCGCTTCAGGTTTTATGGTATCGGCCACAGCAATTACCCCGAGCAAGCGGTCGTCGACCCCGACCAGCATCGCGGTCTTGCCATCGGCTTCCAGGCCGATGAGGTGCTCCTCGGCAGCCTCGGTCGAAATGCCTTGGCGGGCGAACAAACGTCGGTTGCCCAGCCAGATTTTGCGACTGTCGATACTGCCTTCGATGCCGTGACCGGCGATCCCACTGATGCCGGTCGCCTTCGGCAGGCTGATGCCGCGATGCCGTGCGGCGCGCACTATCGCTGCGCCGAGCGGATGTTCTGAACCGGACTCCACGGCGGCGGCGAGCATCAAGACCTCGTTTTCCATCGCGGTCCCAAGCGAGATCACATCGGTTACGTTGGGTTCTCCTCGGGTAATGGTGCCGGTTTTGTCGAACACTACCGTACTCAGTTTTTCAGCCCGCTCTAATACTTCACCGCCACGGATAAGGATGCCGTTATCGGCGCCCTTGCCAACACCGACCATTAACGCGGCGGGCGTCGCCACGCCCAATGCGCAGGGGCAGGAAATGATCAGGACCGCGATAAAGGCCAATAACCCCTGCGGGAAATTCCCCACAAGAGACCAGCCGACAAGGGCCAACAACGCGACCGCCACCACTGCTGGCACAAAGTAGCCGGTAACCTGGTCAGCCAACCGCTGGATCTGTGCCGTACTGGTCTGCGCCTCCTCGACCATCTTGATAATCTGCGCCAGTGCGGTGTCGGCACCGATCCTGCTCGCCTTGAAAGTGAGCACGCCACTGCCATTGAGCGTACCTCCGATCCGGGTGTTTGTCGACCGGCATCGACTCGCCGGTCAGCATGGACTCATCGACCGTTGACTGACCCTCACTGACATCGCCATCGGTGGGGATCTTCTCGCCAGGCTTGACCACCAAAAACTCGCCGACCATGACGTTTTCAGCGGGCAAGTCGACCTCCTGTCCATCACGAATCACGTGCGCAATCGCAGGCTTGAGATCAAGTAGGCGTCGTACTGCGGCTGAGGATTTTGTCTTGATGATCTCCTCCATGTACCTGCCCAGCAGCACGAAGGCGATGATGACCGCCGACACCTCGAAATAGACGTCACGTTCGGACACCTTGACCGGCAGGACGTCCGGGAAGAACAACACCGCGACGCTATAGAAATAGGCGACGGACGTGCCGAGGGCGATCAGAAAATCCATGTTGATGTTTAGGGTGCGAATGGCGTTCCACGCCCCCTTATAGAAACCCCAGCCACCGATGAACTGCACCGGTGTTACCAGCAGGAATAGCCATATACCCCATGTGAACCAGGGGAGTGACGGAATCGGCGCCCAAGTCAGCAGTGTGGCACCAGCGGCGAGTGCAATGAAGGCGCCTGCACGCAGCAGTGCCAAGGCCAGTACCCCGGTCAGGGCGATAGTCACGCGGGTTTTCATCGCCTTCAGTTCATTTTCCGGCGACTCGAAGGTGCGCAGGCAGGTATCGCTGCAAAAGTAATAGCTGCGCCCGCCACGTTCTCGTGACAACGCGGTGGTCTTGTCCACCATCATCCCGCAGATCGGATCTTTTGCCATTTTTCCTGATGCCAGCGCCTGTTGGTGCTGCATGTGTGATTGGTTCATCACGGCCTCCTGATTCGAAGCGCCTATCAAGGCCTGCCATGGAGCTTGGCGGACAACCACGCAAACAAGGTGCCGACCATCGCTCCCCATACACTCAAGACCAGCAGCGGCCCGACGAAAGTCGCCACACCGTAGTCTTGCGGAGCTTGCAGGCGACCGAAGTCGAGTCCATGGAACAAGGCGTTGAGAAAGGCGATTCCCTGCACCGGCCATAGCGCATAGAGCAGCGCACAGATGCTGTAGGAAATGGCCATGGTCAGGGCCAAGGAAATGCCGGTTTTCCAGGGGGCGTTCATGGCTGTTTTCCTGAGTTCGGAGGGGCGCCAGTAGGGGAGGGACTGCGGCGGGCTGACCAAGGCAGGAATGCCTGTGTCCGTTCACGGTAAGTGCGGTAGGCATCGCCGAATCGTGCAAGCATCTCCTGTTCTTCCCGCTTCGCCAGCTTGATGTAGACCAGTAGGAGAATTGGGAACATTACCAAGGTGATCAACGTGGGCCATTGCAACAAAAAGCCAAACATGATCAGCACGAAACCGACGTACTGCGGGTGACGGATCCGCGCATAGGGCCCGTCGACCGCTAGCTGCCCAGTACCTTGGGCCTCGTAGAGCACACGCCAGGCGGCTGCCAATAACCAGAAGCCGCCAGCGATCAGCAGGTTGCTGAAAATGTGGAATGGCCCCCAATGCGGATTGACCTTCCAGCCCATCAGTGTTTCGAGCAGATGCCCAGCGTCGTGCGAGAGGAAGTCGATGCCAGGGAAGTTACGAGCGAGCCAGGGCATCAACAGGTAGATAGTCAGCGGGAAACCGTACATTTCGGTAAACAGTGCCACCAGGAACGCCGAGAACATGCCAAAGGAGCGCCAATCGCGGCGCGTCTTGGGCCGGGTGAAGCTGAAGGCGAACAAGATAAACACTAATGAGTTGATAATGACCAGCGACCAGAGACCGTAGGCCGATTCAGTATGGCTCATGGTTGGTACTCCTCACTTGCCTGGTGTGTTTACCGTTCGTGCCTTTGCTGATGATCACCTTGGTCGTGGGGCATAAACAGTTGCACAAGTGGGCAGGCTGCTAGTTACAAGCAGGGTAAGGCGCTCTGTACCTGAGTTGTTAGCTCAATTGGCTGCAAGGAACTGTAAAGCGCCCATGGCCCAGAACATTCCGCGGCTCTACCGCACATTTACTTTTTCATTGGCATTTCCATCATGGACGACTGTTGGTCCATCATCTGCATCATCATGTCCATCATCCCTTTGCCTGCGCCGTCCTTCGCACCAGACATGCCCATGCAACCCATTGCACTGTGTTCCTTGCTCATCATGGACATGCTGTCCTTCATCGCTTTCATGCCTTCTTGCAAGGCGGCCTGGCGCTCAGCTGGCGTTTCAGCCGCTGCCGCTTTGTCATGTGCAGCCTGCATTTTTTGCATTTGCTCGGTCATGGCATTGTTCACGGCCGTCGATGCCGGAGCAGTGCTCACGGTTGAGTCGGCCGGGTGATGGGCATCCTCGGCAGAGACCATGAATGCACTGCTAGCCAGGACGGCAGCCAGAACCCATTTAGAATGCACTTGCATGATGAACTCCTGAGATTGTGAGGGATAAGCAGAATGGCCTGGTCGCGAAAAAGCGCTGCAGCAGGGCAGAGCAACCTGTGCTCTGCCACTCTGAGGCAGGGGGGCTAATCGTTGAAACGGACGAATGTCAGCCGTACCGGGCTTTTTGGTGGCGCGGGACGTTTTAGTACAAGGGTGGCCAGAGAGGATTTTTGCTCAGGATCAAGCACCAATATCAGGACTGCCGCTGTTAGCAGTAACAGGGCGGCCCAGTGGACAGGATCCGCTGCTGGCGTCTGCAATGAAGGTTTTATCGCCGTGGCAGTGTCTTCACAGTTTTGAAGGCAACCATTGGCGTGGAGCGCATGACCATCCACCACATACTGCTCGATAGTGTGTGGGGCGGCCAAATTGTGAATCGGCTGTACCAGACACCCCTGGATTGCCATCACGGCCACAGCCAGCACCCATACCGCGAGGGTAAGGTGCAATAGGCTGCGGCGGTGACGATGGAACCAGTACATGAAGTACAACCTCGACTTATTACGTCGTGTTGATTTTCAGTCTAGCTGGCAAAGCAATGGAGAGTTTGATCAAAATCAAACTCAGGTCACTTGTGAAGGCTCCCCAACAACGCCAACACGGGGATGGGCGCAATGCCCAGATGTATGACCCGACGCTTGATTTACTCACCTCAAACTCTTCAAATAAGCAATAAGATCCTGACGACTCTGCCTGTCGGCCTGCCCCGCAAACATCATCACATTGCCCGGCACCAGGCTGGCAGGACTGGTCAGCCACTTGTCCAGATTGGCGTCGTCCCACTTCAGGCTGGCGCCTTGCAGGGCGGCGGAATAGGTAAAGGCTGGGGCCTGGGCGCTGGTGCGATCGAATACGCCGTGCAGGCTCGGCCCCATCAGGTTCTTGCCCGCTTCGGGGCTGTGGCAGAAGCCGCACTGAGTCTTGAACAGGGCTTGGCCCTGAGCGACGTCGCCTTGGGCCAGTGTCAGAGGGGCGGCCAGCACCAGCGCGGCGGCCACCAGAAATTGTGTGTAGGTCATTGTGTTCCCTGTCGATAAAAAGCCCCGCCAGGACAGTCCTGGCGGAGCCTCAAGCACAATCAGAATGAGTTGGCGAGGTCGATGCCCGACTTGCCCGGTGCCAGGATGTTGTTCGGGTCCAGCGCCCGCTTGATGGCATGTTCAAGCTTGCGTTTGACCGGGCCGTAGCTCTGCGCCACCCGCTCCTGGAAAGCGGTGTTGACGCGGTAGACGGCGTAGCCTTCCTTCTCGAACACATCCAGCAACTCGGCGAAGCAGGCGTTCGCGCGCTGTGTCTCTTCAGGGTTGGTGCGGTCATATAAAACGTCGATGACGTGGTGCATGTCGCGCCAGCCGACGATGAACTCGCCGACGTAGTCCAGGCCGTGTTTGTTGAGGGTCTTCTTGGCCAGGGCCTGTTGTTTGTCGCACTCGCTGCCCCGGGCCTGGCTCACCGGTGCGAACCACATCGAGCCGCCGCCACCACGCCAGTTGTACAGGCCGAATTCCTGCAGGTTAGGCACGCCTGACATCAACTGAGCGCGGTACTTGAACGGCTGGGTATCACCCGCTTCTTCCTGGGTGACGATCCGGCCTTTGCCCAGTTGCTTGAGGGCGCCGGTGACGATGCTCCAGTTGACGTCGACCTGCTCCTTGGTGCCATACAGTGCGGCGTAGACGTTCCAGGCGCCGAGGTTCTTGTCTTTCTGGATTTGCTTGAGGATCGCGTCGGGGGTCGCGCCCGGCTCGCTGGTGTAGTCGGAACGGCGGGTGTTGCAGGTGGATGCTTCCCAGAGTACGCCAGCGATCACTACCGAATTGGGAATGACTTGGGCAATGCGCAGCGGGCGGATGAATTCGACGATCTCGGCGATGTCCGATTCGTTCTCGAACTTGATCTCGAACGGTTTGAATACCGGAGGTTTTGGCATCAGCCAGAAGCCCATCTTCGTGCAGATGCCGTAGTTGGCCTGGGTGAACATGCCATCCAGGGTCGGGCCATAGCCCCACTTGAATACCTGCCAGGCATTGTCGCCTTTTACGCCGCCCATGCCGGTGCGGTACACATCGCCGTTGGCCAGCACAACCTCCATGCCGCACTGCATCAGGAAGTGTTCGCCGTAGGGTGTGTAACCCACGCCGCGATCCATGGTGTTGCCCAAGGGGCCGGCGATGGCCGACGGCGCGGAGAACGACAGCATCAAGGGCAGGTTGTGTTCCTGGATGTAGTCGTAGAGCTGCTGATAGGTCACGCCCGGCTCGACCAGGGCGGTACACAGTTCAGGGTCGACGTGGAGGATTTTGTTCATCTTCTTCAGGTCGAGAATGATCTGTCCGCGCTGGCCTGGTGCTGCCGAGCCGTAACCGAAGTTGCGACCGGTGGAGATGGTCCACACCGGGATCTTGTGTTCGTTGCAGATCTTCACCACGCCCTGCACCTGTTCGACGGTGGTGGCGGTGACGGCGGCAGATGGCGTGTGCTCGGCATTGTCCACGGCCATCATGATCTTGGCGTAGGGGATCAGTTGATCGTCTTTGACCAGGACGTTGTCATCGCCCAGCAGTTTGCGGAACTTGGCGATGGCTTGCTCGAAGTTTGCGCTGTCGACGCCGCGCGGGAGCAGGGTCTTGTTGTTTTGCTCAGTCATTTGATTAGCTCCTTCAAGCCTCGATCGAAAACGAAACGAAATTGCCGGTAAGCGGCACGGGTCGGCGGGCAATCAGTGGTGCCTGCCGGTCGCTGGTGGTGCCAAGGGCTGCAAGGGTGTAGCCCAGCGTGGCGGCCCATTGGTCTGAGCTGTCTCTGTTGCGGGCGGTGGCAGACGCTTGCAACGGCGCTTGCAGGCTGTGCATACGCTGTTCGGTCAGGCTGAAGCCGCTGCCACAGGCGTTCAGGCTCAGGCCCAGTTGGGGGGCGCAGCCGCTGGCGGCTTCGGCGCTGAGCAGACGGTGCTGTGAAGCGTGGGGCGTGGCGCGGTGCTGGCCGAGCCACTGCACGCGCGCGCCAGCGCTGCGTGCCAAGTCGACGATCAATGCGGCGCTGGCATCGTCGACCAGGCCGATGATGCGTTGCGGCTGGCCGCTGCGCAGGCGTTTTTCAAAACCCAGGATGAAGTCCAGGCTGAGGTCGGTACGCTGTACCTTGACCTGCTTGCCCCCCCGGCTGGCGTTGACGCCCTGGAGGAAGACCGACTCGGCCACCTCATTGTTGACCAGGACCAGGGTCGGCAAGACAGGCTGGGCTTGAGCGCCCAGAACACTACCGGCCATGCTCAGGCAGGAGCTGGTCACGGCTATGCCGGCCAGGCTGCTCAATGCCAAGCCCTTCAGTACCGTGCGACGTTCGACGTTCATGGCAGGCTCCTCAAGGCTTGGCCGCCGGGGCAGGCGTTTTGGAAATGTACTCGGCGACCTGTTGCAGCGAGTTATCGTCGATGAACGAGGCAGGGAAGGCCGGCATGGCACGAAATCCATTGCGCACAATTGCAGTGATGTACTGCGCTGGCAGCTGGCGGCCGGTGATTTGCGGGCCGACCTGTTTTTCGTGGCAGTGGCCGCACACCTTGGCATAGACGTTTTCCCCGCCTTTCCAGACGCCGTCGCCATCGGCGGCGGCGTTCCCAGCCAGCACGATCAAGGGCAGGGCAAGGCAGGCAGACAGGGTCCGTTTCACAGCTGAGCTGTTGAGGAGTGAAGACATTTCGTACTCCATTTTCTTATTGGCAGGTGGGTTCATGGGAGGCGTCATGCAGCTCAGAACGGATACGCCCTTGGCGCATGTTGCAAGGTGATCCAGTGGTCAGTGGTGAACTCGTCGATCGCCCAATCGCCGTTGAAGCGACCGAGCCCGGAGTTCTTCTCACCGCCGAACGGCGCGTTGGGTTCGTCATTGACCGGGATGTCGTTGACGTGGGTCATACCGGCGTGGATGCGTCGGGCGAACTGCACGCCGCGCTCCAGGCTGGAGGTGAATACGGCGCTGGAGAGTCCGTATTCGCTGCTGTTGGCCAGTTCCAGGGCATGCTCGGCGTCACGGGCAGACTGAATGCCGACCAGAGGGCCAAAGATTTCTTCATGGGCGATGTCCATGTCGGCGGTGACGTTGCCGAACACGTGCGGCGGCAGGACGTTGCCGTGGGCTTCACCGCCAACCAGCAGCGTGGCGCCTTCGGCTTGGGCCGTGGCGATCTTCTCTTGCAGGCCCGCCAGTTGCTTGCTGTTGATCACCGGGCCTATCACCGTTTCAGCTTTGTTCGGGTCGCCGTAGGGCAGCGCCTTGACTCGCTCGACGAATCGCCGGGTGAAGGTTTCCAGCAGCGGCTGTTCGACGATGATGCGGTTGATCGCCATGCAGATTTGCCCCTGGTGGAGGAATTTGCCCACCACGGCGGCACTGACGGCCTGTTCGACGTCGGCATCGGCCAGGACCACGAACGGACTGTTTCCACCCAGTTCCAGGGCAACGTGCTTCAGATGCTCACCGCCGCTGGCGATGCGGCCGATGTTGCGGCCGACCTGGGTCGATCCGGTGAAGGAGATGAACGCCGGGACCGGGTGCTCGACGAAGGCATCGCCGATTTCCGCGCCGGAACCGACGACGACACTGAGCACGCCAGATGGCAAGCCGGCTTCCTCGAAGATGCGCGCCAGCAACAGGCCGCCGGTGACGGGGGTGTCACTGGCCGGCTTGACCACTACGGCGTTGCCCAGCGCCAGGGCCGGTGCGAGGGAGCGTGCGGTCAGGTGCAAGGGGAAATTCCACGGGCTGATCACACCGATCACGCCCAGGGGGGTGCGGTAGACGCGGCTTTCCTTGCCAGGGATGTTGGAGGCAAGAATGCGCCCATGCACGCGGCTGGGCAGGCTGGCTGACTCCAGGGTGATAGCGCGCGCGGCGCCCCATTCGATCTGCGCCTTGATGCGCGTACTGCCGGACTCGCGGATGATCCAATCGATGATTTCTTCACGACGCTCGTCGAAGATTTTCACCGCGTTGAGCAGCACCTGGCCCCGTTCGGCCGGCCCTTTGGTGGCCCAATCGAGCTGGGTGACGCGCGCCTTGCGGTAGGCGGCATCGAGGTCTTCGCGATTGGCCTGGGTGATCTGCAGCAAGCGTGTCTGAGTGAAAGGGTCGAACACGTCCAACGTTCGACCGGCGCTGCCGGCGCGCCATTGTCCGGCGAGTGGCTGCAATTCAAGGTTCTGGTAGGCAGGGCGAACGAAAGGGGTAGTGGTCATGACGAGGTCACCTCTTTTTTTATTTATGTGCAGAGGTGCCTGTTAACATTTATCGTGCCATGTCTGTTTAATAGGTATATTTCCTTAATAAACAATAAGTTAAGTTGTACTGTGGTCGCGCTGAATCCTGCCTGTGGCGCGGACTGGAAGGCAGTTGTGCGCAAATTTATGCAGAGAAAATCGCACGCTGTTGAAAGCTCGACGCCAGGTGAGCGTCATCAGAAACTGTGCGGTTATCGAGCAGGCGGACGACAAGGAGCAGTGGAGTCGATCGCAAGCGGATTGACCCCGCTGGAGGGCTGGGCATACTCACAGGTTACCTACCTGCCTCTTGTTGACTGCCCATGACTCGTACTACGCACACCAAGACTGGTCGCTCTGCCGGTGAGGATTTTCTCAAGCAGATGCTTGGCCGGCAGAAGCGCCTGATCGTCGACCGCGCCAGCCAGTTTGGCAGCAGCGGCTTTCCCACTGCTGAGCAGTTGGCGGAAACGGTGGCCTTCGCTCCTCAAGATGGCAGCGTGTGGTTGTGTGGCCAGCGCATGATGCTGCTGCAAGGTTCTGCGTTCGGGGCCATCCGTCGCGAGCTGATCGAGGCGCTGGGGTTCGACAAGGCACGTGGCCTGCTTACGCGGATCGGCTGGCAAGCCGGCGCGCGTGACGCTGCCCAGGTCAGCGAGCAATGGCCGGAGGGTGATGACACCAGCCTGTACAGCGCCGGACCACGGCTGCACATGCTCGAAGGCATGGTCAATGTCGAGGTGGTGCGTTTCGAAATCGACTCTGGCATTGGACACTTCTATTCCGAGTTCCTTTGGCACAACTCACTCGAAGACGACGAGCACATTGCAGCCTATGGCCTGGGCGGCGAACCGGCCTGCTGGATGGAGATCGGTTATGCCAGCGGGTACGCCTCGTCGTTGCTCGGCCGGCTGGTCGTCTTTCGCGAGCAGGAGTGCCGCTCGATGGGTCACCCGGCCTGCCGTATCGTTGGCAAACCGGCCGATCAGTGGGACGACATCGATGCCGACCTGGCCTATCTGGACCCGAGCGACTTCCTCAGTCGCAGCACCTACGCCTCGGGGACCGAGACCACCATTGCCGAGCTGGAGGAGCCGGCCGATGGCAAACCGCTGGTGGGCATTTCGGCGGCGTTCGTGGTTGCCACTCAATTGCTGCAAAGGGTCGCACCGACTCAGGCGACGGTGTTGTTGACCGGGGAATCAGGGGTCGGCAAAGAGTTGTTCGCCCGCTCGCTGTACCAATCCAGTTCGAGGCAGCACAAGCCGCTGGTGGCGCTCAACTGCGCGACCTTGCCGGAAAACCTGGTGGAGGCCGAACTGTTCGGGGTCGAGCGTGGTGCCTTTACCGGTGCTGAGCGTTCGCGTCCCGGTCGTTTCGAACGGGCCCATGGCGGGACGCTGTTCCTCGACGAAATAGCGACGTTGAGCTTCAGTGCGCAGAGCAAGATTTTGCGTGCCTTGCAGGAAGGTGAAATCGAGCGCGTCGGTGGCACGGCGCCGATCCGGGTGGATGTACGGGTCATCGCCGCGACTAACCTGGATCTGCGTCGCGAGGTTGAGGCGGGACGTTTTCGTGAAGACTTGTTTTACCGACTGAATGTGTTCCCTATTCATCTGCCACCGTTGCGCGAGCGCCGCGAAGATATCCCGCTGCTGATGAGCTACTTCCTGCGTCATTTCAGCCAGCGTCACGGACGTCGGCTGGCGGGCTTCAGCACCAGACTGGTCAACGCACTGCTGACTTATCGGTTTCCCGGCAATATTCGTGAACTGCAGAACCTGATCGAGCGTGGCGTGATATCCGCCGGTGATGGCGAGGTCATTGATATCGTGCATCTGGCCGAGATTGGCGCGCCGTTGATGGCAATGGCCATCGGCCTGACGCCAGAGGGGCGCTTGTCGGCTGGCGAGCGCCGTGATGAGGGGGCCGGCAAGGCAGGGTCACCCATCGAAGAGGGCGGTACCACAGACGCACTTCGCGAGCCGGTATTGGAAGGCCTGCAGGCCTTCGTTTCCGGGAGCCAACGGGTGCTCAATACACCCCTGGCAGAAATCGAATTGCACCTGGTGCGCCTGGCCATGGAACGCTCCGGTGGCAACATCACGGCGGCGGCGCAGATGCTTGGCATGAGTCGCGCCCAGGTCAGCTATCGCCTCAAGGGAAGCTAGCGCCGGGTTGAACCCAATGCCCCGAGGCTCGATGCTCACGGGGCATTTTTGTTGGCGACAGGGCTCAGAGCGGGACAGTGAACTTCAGCCAATAGGCCTGGCCATCGGTACGGTTGCGAACACCGGATTCATCTTGCCATTTGGCGCTGAGGAACCAGCCGTCCCGGCTGGCGTATTGCACCGCCGGGCCGATGGAGAAGGAGCTGCCACGGTTGCCATCGGCGGCATCGACCTGGGCTGCGGCGGCGCAGTTGGAAGCGCTGCACTGGTCATCGCTCACCTGCTTGTAAGCGTGGCCACCGACGCCGAGGACCCAGCCATTGCCCAAACCCCAGCCAAGGGTATAGTCGGCGTGCAGTTCGCGGCCGGACTGATAGTGGGTGTCCTGATTTTCGAAGTTGTAATCGTACATCAGGCGTACATCGGCGTTGAAACCCTTGGGGTCCATGTAGGTCATGGCATACACCGCTTGTGCGGTGTAATAGTTGGTGCCGAGGTTAATCAGGTCGTTCTTGTCATATTCGCTGGCGGTGGGCAGAACGAAGTCGATACCCACTGCGGTGTGGAACTTGTCACTGTGGTGGAACCCGACCACCGGGCCGAGGTGAGCGTCGCCGATGCCGCGCTTGTGGTCGTGCGGGCCGTTCTTGATGTTCAGCCGCATGTCATTGAGCGGTAGCAAAGCGTGGAAACCCAGGCTGCCACCCAAGACCTGCTGTTCGGTGACCCAGATGAACCGAGGCACAATGGTGGTGACGCGCAGGTCGATGTCGGCCACCTTGTCGCCCGCGTTGTCGCGAAGGGTATCGGCCAGGTAGTCGCCGACGAAAACCTGACCGTAGGTGCCAGGCGGCGGCAGGATACCCATGCCGTAGATTTCAATGCCCAATGGCCAGGACGACACACCGCCTTCGGTAGCCTGGGCCAGTGAGGCGCTGCCGGCCAACAACAGGGCTGCGCTGAGCGAAAGGGGCGTGCAGCGGGGGAGTCTGTGATGCATGGGAGGACAACCTTATTGTTATGAGTGGTGGACCGCAGTTGTTGCCTGCGCAAGGTTGTCCTACTCAACTATTGTGCCAGCTTGGATTTTATTGTTATTCCTTTTAAATCAATAAGATGGATTATCCCTGCTAATGGTTGCAGCGACCTGTGACGCTTCTTGTTAAGAAAATTCGACTGAGTGCGCAAAGTTCGTGACGGTTCACGCGCCGCTTTGCTCGACGCCGTGGCGGAAGGCATTCGGTGTCTGGCCAGCGAGACGGCGAAAGAAGCGTGAAAAATAGGTCGGGTCACTGAAGCCCAGGCTGTCGGACAACTGGTTGATGCTCATGTTGGTGTAAGTCAGATTACGCTTGGCTTCCAGCAGCAGGCGCTGGTGAATGATCTGCAGCGCGGTTTGCCCGGCCAGTTCGCGGCACAGGGTGTTCAGGTGCACGCTGGAGAGACCGATGCGCTGGGCGAACACCTCCACCGACAGATGCTCGCGGTAGTGCTGCTCTACCAACTTGATGAAGCGGCTGAGCAAGTGCTGGTCGCGTTCGCCACGATTGCTTGGCGGCGTGCTGAGTTGACTGTGGCGGCTGGTCCAGACCATCAGCACACTGACCAATGAGTGCATCAGCACGTCGCGCGCCGGTGCGCTGCTTTCGTATTCCTCCAGCAGGGCGGCAAACAGAGTGTTGATATAGCGACGATCGCGCCCAACCGGGTAGCACCCGCAAGACGCCAGGACGGTCAACGGCGCGCCCAATTGCGACTCCAGTTTGGCCACCAGTGGCGCGCCGAGGGTGAGCACATAACCCTCGATTTTTTCCGAGAACTGAAAACCATGCACGGTCAGCGGCGGAATGACCTGGATGGCCGCTTCCAACACGTCACTACGCTTGCCCTCGATCTCGACCACTGCCTGGCCGCGTTGCACATAGAGCAACTGGAACAGGTCGGCATGACGGTGCGGCTTGATCTCCCAATGGTGCAGGCTGCTGCGTTTGGGTATGGATTCACAGTGCAGCAAGTCCGGGGTGGACCACGCCTTGTTTTCACCATACAGCTTGAACACCGGGATGTTATTGACACTTTTTTTCATCGTGTTCGGCACCCTTGAGGACGGAAACGTACAGTGTGTGTGGTCGTTCGATAATCGAACCAAATTTGTAAAAGTGCAATTTTACCCTGAAAAATCACCTTTTATTGCAAGTTTCATCAGTAAAAATGCAGGAGGTAAATAAAACAAAATAATCCGGCCGCCATCTGCAAACGGTTGGAAATCGCATATCAGAGATTAAAATAATGAAAACTCAGGTTGCTATTATCGGCGCTGGTCCTTCCGGACTCCTGCTCGGCCAATTACTGCATAACGCCGGCATCGACAACGTCATCGTCGAACGCCAGACACCGGACTACGTCCTCAGCCGAATTCGTGCCGGGGTGCTGGAGCAAGGCACCGTCGACCTGCTGCGCGAAGCAGGTGTATCCGAACGCATGGATGCCGAAGGCCTGGTCCACGAGGGCGTCGAGTTGCTGGTGGCCGGCAAGCGTATTCATGTCGATCTCAAGACACTGACCGGTGGCAAGACTGTCATGGTCTATGGGCAGACCGAAGTCACGCGCGATCTGATGGAGGCCCGCAGCGCCCTGGGTGCCCCGATCATCTATTCGGTCGAAAACGTGCAGCCCCACGACATGAAGGGCGACAGCCCCTACGTCACCTACGAGAAAGATGGCCAAACCCACCGAATCGACTGCGATTACATCGCCGGGTGCGACGGCTTCCACGGGGTCGCCCGCAAGAGCATTCCTGACGAAGTGCTTACCCACTACGAGCGCGTATATCCTTTCGGCTGGCTGGGACTGCTATCCGACACGCCACCGGTCAACCACGAGTTGATCTACGCCCACCACGACCGGGGTTTCGTGTTGTGCAGTCAACGCTCGCTGACCCGCAGCCGTTACTACCTGCAAGTGCCGCTAACCGACAAGGTCGAAGAATGGTCCGATGAGCGTTTCTGGGGTGAACTCAAGGCACGTCTGCCACACGAGGTGGCGGACAAGCTGGTGACCGGCCCTTCGCTGGAGAAGAGCATCGCGCCGCTGCGCAGCTACGTGGTCGAGCCGATGCAGTACGGCAAGTTGTTCCTGCTCGGCGACGCTGCCCACATCGTGCCGCCAACCGGTGCCAAGGGCTTGAACCTGGCCGCCTCGGACGTGTGCTACCTGTATCGCATCCTGGTCAAGGTGTATCGGGAGGGGCGTACCGACCTGCTGGAAAAATACTCCGAAGTGGCACTGCGCCGTGTCTGGAAGGGCGAGCGTTTCAGCTGGTTCATGACCAACCTGTTGCACGACTTCGGCGAGCACAAGGACGCGTGGGACCAGAAGATGCAGCAGGCCGACCGCGAGTATTTCTTCAACTCCCACGCAGGGTTGGTCAACATTGCCGAAAACTACGTGGGGCTGCCCTACGAAGCTATCGAGTAGAACGCCTGCAATACCTGCGCTGCGCAGCTAGTCGTCACGCGCAGACGATAACGGCCTGTGGGCTGACTGCGGATACTGAACCTCTACAACAACAATAAAAATGTGTAGAGGTGTCCATGAATCCTATGCACGCGGCTGTGCCGCGGTCCGCTTACTCTGCTGCAAAAAACCTGAAGGCCATGGGGCTGATCGGCGTGATGATGCCGTTGGCTGCGCAAGCTGACTTTGTCGAAGACAGCCAGATGAACCTGGGATTGCGCAACTTTTATGTCGACCGCGACTTCAAGGGCGACAACCCGAGAACCTCGCGCGATGGCAGTTGGAGCCAGGGCTTTGACCTGCGCTTTACCTCCGGTTACACCCAGGGGCCGCTGGCGTTCGGTCTCGATGCGGCCGCGCAATACGCCTATCGCCTTGACGGTGGCGGCGGTCGTGGCCCGGACAGTGTCTTGCCCTATAGCCAAAGCAGCCGGGAGCAGGCCAAGGATTACGGCCGGGCGGCACTGACCGGCAAAGTTCGCTTCTCGAAGACCGAGCTGAAAGTCGGTGAACATCGGCCGACGTTGCCGGTGGCCTTCCAGGACGACTCACGGCAGTTGGTGACGACCTTCCATGGCGTACTGGTCAAGTCCAACGAGATAGACAACCTGACCCTGACTGGCGGGCGATTCACCGAGATCAGCAGCCGTGAATCCTCCAACAGGGAAAAGATGTACCTGTTCACCAAACCTGGCGGGCCGCGCTACACCAGCGACGGACTGGACTTTGCCGGTGCCACCTACGCCTTCGGTCCCAACCTTTCGGCCAGCTACTTTTACGGGCAGTTGGAGGACATTTACCGGCAGCATTACCTGGGCCTGACGCTCAACTCGGACCTGGGTGGCGGCTATCGCCTGAAGACCGATTTGCGCTACTTCAACAACAAGGAAGCGGGTCAGGCCCTGTACGGCGAAATCGACAACCACTCCTATGGCGCCATGATTACCTTGAGGAAGGGTGGGCACGGTGTTGGCGTGGGTTATCAACGCATGTTGGGTGACAGCACGTTCCCGACCCTGAATGGCTTCGCGCCGCAACCTTATCTGGTGAACTGGTCGGCCGTGGCCTTCATCAAACCCAACGAGAGTTCCTGGCAGGCGCGATACGACTATGATTTCGCGGCCATGGGCGTGCCCGGCTTGACCTTGACCACCCGTTACCTGCGCGGCACGGGCATCGATCGCGGTGGTGACCTCAGCGACAGCGCTGAAAGCGAGCGCGATCTGTTTCTGGCGTATGTGATCCAGAGTGGGCCCTTGAAGAATGTGGGCATGGAATGGCGGAACATCAACGCCCAGTTCAAGCATGGCAATGACTATGATGAAAACCGAGTGATGACCACCTATACCTGGAAATTCTGGTAGGTCATGGTGACGGTCGCTCTGCCTGGAGCGACCTGGCCGCCATGACTACGTATGGACGCAGTCGACGTAAAACCTCAAGCCGGCCTGGCCAGTGTTTGCGATGGCAACTCACCAAAGGCCTGCTTGTAGGCCGCGGTGAAGTGGCTGGGTTGCGCAAAACCCCAGTGAAACGCCAGCGCCGATAACTGCAGGTCTCCAGGTTGGTGCCTCAGCAGTATTTTGCGTATCGCCTGTAGCCGGCAACTCTGGATATAGCGTTGCGGGCTGGTGCCCAGGCCATTGCGAAACGCCTGTTCCAGGCTGCGTCGGCTGGTACCGCTGATGGCTACCAGCTGCGTGATGTCCAGCGGCTGGTCGAGATGGGCATGAATAAAATCGACCACCCGTTTCACGGTGCCCGGCAACAGGCGACGTTGTGGCTCCGTATGCAAGCTGGGGATCAGTTGCAGCAGGTTCTCGCAAAACAGGTGCTGCACATGAGACTGGCTGGTTGGGTTGGCCAGCAACCCCGAGGTGTTGCCGGTTTCGCTGTCCACCAGGCGCAGCAAGCTGCCAAGGCTCTGCAGGGCACGATGGTTGCTATCGAACAACAGTGTCCGGGTCGGGAGCCGCAGCTCGTGGGTCTGATGGTGGCGCTCCAGGTGATCGAGCAGTAATGCAGCATCCAGGGCAATGACGATCGCCTTGGCCCCCTCATGCCAGATGACATCCACCTCATGCCCAGGGCTGAATACCAGAAGCTCTCCGCCATTGGCTTGCAGGCCGTCGGGACGACTGCTGATGGTACCTTGCAAGGGTAAAATCCCGTGCCAGCTGTTCAAGGGGCTAGAGCTCACGCGGACTTCACCGCCCCATTGCGCCCCGAACAACTTCATCTGCGGCAAGGACTGCAAGGTGAAAGCAATGTCCAGGGTTCCTCGTCTTCCGAGGCTGATCCGACGTTCTTCAAGATGGTTGTTGAGCAGCGCCTCGGCATCTTCGATATTGCGCGAGCGCAGTAACGGCTCCGCTGCAAACGGAATGTTCCTGGCAGGGCAAGCCTCGCTCCTTGAAGGAGGCGGGCCGCTGATAGAGGGTGTATTCATCAGCGTAACCTTTATTCTTGTTTGTCCGGGTTGCCCCGTCTGGTTAATGAGTGCTGTATCAACGGTGTCGTTGTTGCGGTACATGGACAACAGGCTCGACAGCGGGTGTCCCGTGCCCCCGCCAAGGCAGGGATGATGAACGATGGCTGACCGGTTCCCCAGCTGTCGGGGCAAATAACGACGCGGCTGGATAAGCGCTTGCGCAACCGCGTTAGCGGCCGGCGTCGGGCTCTCGGCATACTGGTGGCTCAGCCAATAATAACAACTGAGGAACCGCGCGTATGAGCTGGATGACCCATCTGACGCTTGCCCTGATGGTTGCCGTTTGCAGCCCCGCAGCCATGGCCGCAGACGAGCGCCCGAACTTCCTGATAATTGTCGCCGATGACCTGGGTTACAGCGACCTGGGCAGTTTCGGCGGTGAAATCAGCACCCCGAGCCTCGACTCGCTTGCCCGGGACGGTGTGCGCCTGGGCAACTTCCATACGGCCCCCACCTGTTCGCCGACTCGGGCGATGATGCTCTCCGGTGCCGACAGCCACGTGGCTGGCCTGGGCAACATGGGCGAGCTGCTTCAGCCGTTCCAGCAAGGCAGGCCTGGTTACGAAGGTTACTTGAACGAACGCATGGTCACGGTCGGACAAGTGCTTCAGGACGCGGGCTACAACACTTATACCACCGGTAAGTGGCACCTGGGTCGCACCGAAGAAACCAGCCCGAAGGCACGTGGTTTTGACCGCTCCTTCATTCTGGTACAAGGCGGCGCCAGTCATTTCGATGACCAGCACGCCATCATCGCGAAAGACCCGAAAGCGATTTATCGCGAAGACGGCAAACAGGTGGAAGTGCCCAAGGGGTTCTATTCCAGTGAGTTCTACACCAATCGGCTGATTGACTACATCGAAGCCGACAAAGCCAGCAACAAGCCGTTCATGGCCGTCTTGTCGTATACCGCCCCGCATTGGCCGCTGCATGCTCCGGATGACTGGCTGGATAAATACAAGGGCCGATACGACGCAGGCTATGAACCGATCCGCCAGGCACGCCTGGAGCGCCAGAAACAGCTGGGTATCGTCGCGGCGGATACGACGCCCAACACACCCATGGCCAAGGGTCTTCCAAACTGGAGCCAGTTGAGCGATGAGCAGCGAAAGCGTGAGGCGCGCAACATGGAGATCTATGCGGCGATGGTGTCCAACATGGACTATCACATCGGTCGACTGCTCCAGTACCTGGAGAAAACCGGCAAGCTGGATAACACCTTCATTGTGTTTATCTCCGACAACGGTGCCGACGGCAACAGCCCGCTTGACCTGCCAGGCAACAAGGAGTGGTTCGCCAGCGAGTTCGATAACAGCCTGAAGAATCTCGGTCACAAAGGCTCGTATGCCGACTATGGTGCTCAGTGGGCCCAGGTCAGTTCCACTCCGTACCCACTGTTCAAGGGCTTCACCAACGAGGGCGGAATTCGTGCGCCGGCGATCATCAGCGCGAAAATGCTGAAAAAGGCCCACCTGCAAGGCACCGTCAATAAAGACATGGTCCATGTGATGGACCTGATGCCGACCTTGCTGGACCTCGCCGGCGTACCGGCACTGGGCAAAACATTCCACGGCCGTCCGGTGCAAACCATCAGTGGCAAGAGCATGCGCCCGTTGCTGGAAGGGCAAGCGATGGCCGAACGTCAGATTGGCTGGGAATTGTTCGGCCGCAAGGCGCTGCGCAAGGGCGATTGGAAAATCACCCTGGTCAACCCACCCTACGGCACCGCCAACTGGCAGCTGTACAACCTCAAGGCCGACCCTACCGAAAGCCGCGACCTGTCCCAGGCCGAGCCGGCAAAAATGAAGGAAATGTTGGTCGCGTGGGACCAGTACGCGAAGGAAAACAACGTGCTCGATGGCAAGTTCGACCTCAAGTATGGGTTCGAGACGTGCCTCTATGAATATTGTTTCAAGTAAGCGGGTGCCCTGAAACCCGCTATGTGAGCGGCGACAACGTGAAACTGAACAATGGCAATACCGGCAAGTAGTGGGAGCGCAATGGCGAAATCAAATAGGAGAAAATCAAAAGCCAGAGCGAGGCGGCCTGACAGTCGACCTGATTGCAGGTCTGTCCGGGATCTGATCGTTCCCACGCTCGGCGTGGGAATGCCGCCGGGGACGATCCGCGTTCCGCTGACGACGCATGACATGAGCCATGCGCAACGGTGACGCGGAGCGTCACAGGATGCGTTCCCACGCAAAGCGTGGGAACGATCATCTCACCGCAGAAGAAAAAGCTCGACACTGGGTCGGGCTTTCCAATCACGTGGCCAAATCCCTTTGGCTGACTGCAGTGTGCTTGCCAAGTGTTACGAAGGCGTGACGGGAGTGTGCCCATCACGTGAAGCCCGGCATTCTCTCAATGGAGCGTCTTTCGACTCTCTCCAATCCTGATCCGGTCAAGCGCCCGGTTTAAGGCGTCCAGGGCATTGAGAAGGGCTTTTGCCTCAGCTTCCCGGCCATCTCCCCATAGTCGTTCAGCCATTTTGTTCAGGGCCTGGATAGATCGTTCAATGTCCGCAGCGGATGCTGGAGGGGTGTTTGTCTGCTGCTTCTTTGACATGCTCAACATTTCTGAAGTGATGGAGTAACAGTGCGCAATCAACCTGACAAATACAAGTGAGCAATGGTTGGCGATCATCGAACGCGCCGTTACAAGCGCCGCTGCAGTTACAGTACCCTATGCGCAGTTCAGCCAATGCAGGAAATGTAGATGAGCGATGAGATTGATATTCCAGAACCCGAGCACGACCATCTGCTCGATCATGAATTCCACGATGAAGAAGCATGGGTTGAACAAGACGCTCAAGGCATTCTTGACGATGAAGAAGATGAAGACGAAGAGGATGATGACCTTGATTATCTAGATCAGATAGATCAAGAAGACGACTGATCATGGCAGGTAAATTCGAGAAAAAAGAAAGCCCGCACTGAGCGGGCAACTGGAATGAACCTGACAGATTCAGGCACCTGATTCAGGGTCACTCGCGGGTAAGCCGCGAGCCTCCTGGTCATTTTCGTCCTGAGCGCTTGTGCCTGCTTGCGGATGCTCGCTCGACACCGAGTTATTGGCCGCCACATCTGTCATATCGTCATCGACAGGCGCTTCATCGTTCGGCGGCAGCGGCACCTGCGGCTGATCTTTGCGGGGATCGTGGCCGGTTTCGTTGTCCGTTGTTCGCGTTACGTCCTGCTGTGACATGTTGCCAACTGCATTTTCGTCAATGTCCATGCTGGCTCTCCGTTCTGAGGCGCGGGATGTCCGTGCTTTTACATGAGAGACAGCGGCGCATCGTGAGTGCCGGGCTTTGGACGAACGGCGCGTCAGGCCTGGTCGAAACCGGGTTCCGGATCGATTGGCGGGATGCACTGCAAGGTGGTGAGATCCAGCAGTGTGAAATAACCGTCCAGCCAGCCCGCGGTGTCGACGTGGTACACATTGCCCAGCACCGCAGGCTGCCTGAGTGGCGTATGGCCAACCACCAGGGCGCGAAGTCCATGGACGCCGCGGGTATCGCCCGCCTGAATCCGGGTTCGTGACCACATGCAGCGCAGCAGTACGGCTCGCAGTTGCTTGTCACTTTCAGGCGATTGCAGTTCGGCGCGAAGTTGGTCCCATGAGGACACTGGGCAATCGGCGTGAATAATCCCGACCAATCCGCCAGGCGTCTCTATCTCGATAGCAATCGGTAGTTCGGCGAACTGCAGCGCGAACGCTTGCTGCTCAGGTGGCGATAAACCGGTGAACCATGAGCCGCCATTGCAGATCCAGCTAAAGACGTCACACGTATCGAAGTGAACCACGAAGTCGTCATGGTTGCCGCGCACGGGGTGAAACCATGGCTTGGCCAGCCAGTCCAGTGCGTCCCGGCATTCAGGTCCACGATCAATCAGGTCTCCGACGCTGAACAGGCGGTCGACAACAGGATCGAAACCAGCCGCTTCCAGCGCGGCTTGCAATCGGCTGAAGTGCCCGTGAATGTCACCTGCCGCGAAATCCCGACCCGCAGTGTTTGCAGCAAAGCGCTGGATGCGCGGCACCTCGATGGTTGTGGTCATGGGGTACTCCGGTACGGCAGGACGTGTTGCTTTGTTGCTGGTCGATCACCGCTTAAGCATGCGCCAGGGTTGTGGGCCGTGTCACAACCGTTTGTTTAAAATTTGGCATGGCTTCGCCGCGAAGCGTATACATTCCAGGGGTACTTCCTTTCTGAGAGAACGGATATGTTCAGATATCGCTCGTTTGTTGCCGCTATTGCCTGTGTTGCATTGGTTTGTGCCTCGACGCTGGCATTGGCCGATCCTGGGAATGGCAAGGGGCAAGGAAACGCAAAGGGCAATTCGCAAGACAGCCAGGAGCATGGCAACCAGGGCAACCAGGGCAACAAGGGAAAGCATTCAGGCGGCGGTGATTGGGATAATGGCCCAAGCATCAATCGGGGAAGCGTTCTTGGCATTGTGGACGGGTATCGGGACTACTGGGCCCCTGGACCTGCGTTACCACCCGGCATTCAAAAGAACCTCGCCCGCGGTAAACCGCTTCCGCCGGGGATTGCCAAGAAGCTCGATGGCCGGCTGATCGGCAGGCTGCCGCATTATGACGGGTATGAATGGCAGCAGGCGGGCACCGACTTGATACTGGTGGCGATCGCTACCGGTCTGATCTATGAAGTGCTTAACGGCGCTTTCGATTGATTCTTGCTGGCGCCTCCGTCCGTCGCGGGACTTGAACTGTCAGGGGGTTTACGCGTCATAAAATACGCGTAATCAACCCTCACGGAAGCAATCATGCTTTTAAAAAACAAGAGTCTCGTTGCTGTAATGTCATGCGCCCTGATGCTTGCAGCCGCCCCGTTACTCCCTGCTGACCTGTCCATCATGAACGCCGCCTATGCGAAAGAAGGTGGTGGTGGTGGTGGTGGTGGTGGTGGCCACGGCGGCGGAAATGGTGGCGGAAACGGCGGTGGCCATGGCGGTGGTAATGGCGGCGGTAACGGTGCCGGCCACAGTGGTTCGGGTCATTCCGGCAGTAACGGCCACGGCAAGGGGTTGAGCAGTGATCATGCGGGCAAGGCCGTTCGCGACCACGGCATCAGTGGCAATCATTACGGCAGTGATCGTAATAGTGACAAGGGTCACGGCACCACGACTTCAGGCATCGCACACTCCAAAGATACGCGCGGCTTGGACAAGGCCAGGGCCATTTCGGAATCGACGCCGGGCGATCACAACTCGAAGGGACTGAGTAAAGCCGGCGCGCCAAAAAAATCCCACTGAGCAGAAACTGCCAGGCAAGCGACTTTCTAGCGGCCAGGCTTCTACAAAAAAATCCCGGAGACGTCTGTTTCCGGGATTTTTTTTGTACTGCAGGTCGGTAAGCGTTTTACCCAGCGCTCTCGAGGATCAGCAATAACAATAATCAGCTAGTCTTCAACTTGGTGTTGCAGGCGCTTTCCGTGTGGAGAGGAGACTGCTTTCCATCGCAGGAGCACAGCGTATGTCCAGAATTTTCTTTTTGATGTTCGCCGGCATGGTCATGTGCGTCAGCCAGGCTATGGCGGACCCCCTGAAGATCGGCGTCATCGGTTCCGGTAACGTTGGCGGTACGCTGGGTACGCTCTGGGTAAAGGCCGGGCACTCGGTCATGTTTTCCTCGCGCCACCCCGAGGAGCTGACGGATCTGGTCAATAGCGCTGGCCCAAACGCTCAGGCGGGCTCGGTGAGCGATGCCGCCACATGGGGCGATGTGATCGTGTTGAGTGTTCCCTATGGCGCGATGCCAGAGCTGTCCGAAAAGGTCCAGGGCAAGCTGGACGGCAAGGTAGTGTTGAGCACCAGCAACCCGTTCGGCGGCCGTGACGCAGAGGTCGGGCGCAAGGCGCTGGAGATGGGTGTCGCCTCGGCGGACCAGCAATATCTGCCCGGAATACACCTGGTGCGTGCGTTCAACGCCATAGGCTATGCATCGATGAAAGACCAGTCGGGCAAAGACAAGGCGATTGCAGTATTCGCCGACGACGCCCAGGCCCGGGACATGGGTGCCCGGTTGGTGCGCGACGCCGGTTTTTTACCGGTTATTTTCCCGCTGGCGCGAGCCAATGAAGGGTTGCCGGGCGGCCCGCTCAGCGGCCTTTGGAACGAAGCCGAACTCAAGCGCAAAGTCGGTCTTTAGGAGAAATCCACCATGGCTTCCGCAAATCTGTTGGCCATTGCCTGGAGTGTGTTGTCTTGCACGGCAGCGTTCGGTCAAGGGGCGGCCGACACCGATCACCCACCGGCAATATTGCCATTGGAATCCGAGACGACGCCAAGGCTCATTGCCTATCCGCCGCTCGCCGAGCCGCTCGCCCGCGGGGTCGTCATCATCCAGTATCGAACAGAGCACGCCAGGATCATGCCAGTATTCGGTAAGGCGGCCGCCGATGTATCCCCACGACTGGGCCACCTTCACGTGACTGTCGACGACTGGAAAGGTACATGGGCGCACACCAGTGAAGATCCGATCATCCTGGTCGGACTGACCCCCGGCGCCCACAAGGTTCTGCTTGAAGTAGCCGACCCGACGCACAGGATCCTCACCCATACGACAGTGAGTTTCACTGTTCCGCCGAAGGGGCCATCCGTCGCCCCTCACACTGGCGCAGGTCCCGCGGTAAAACCGTAACTGTTGAGTGGTTAGTCGCGTACGTTCTGGTACAGCATCAACCGTGAGGTTTCGTGCATGGCGCGGGTCAACCGTGACAGTCGCTTGAACTCCTCGGGGTTTTGCTCGGCCACGTTGTCCAGCGGCGTCGGTGAGGCCAGGTCATGCAGGGTTGGCGAGCTGCCGTCGTGTTCCATCTGCACCATGTAGTGTTGCGTCACGCCGGCAATCAGCGGGAAGGTGCCTTCACGCAACACCAATGGCACCACACGTTCGCCTTCGGGCGCGGGCTGCTGGATATCGCGGCCCATGCCGCTGTTGCGAAACTCCAGGCCGGCCATGCCTGCCACGGTTGGCAGCAGGTCCACCAGGCCGACAGCTTCCTCGACCTTGCGTGTTCCGATCAGGCCTGGCGCGTGGATGATCATCGGCACCGCGTTGCTCTCCAGGCCCAGTTGCTCGTAGGCCGGGGCCAGGAAGGGGATCTGGGCGATACGGGTGTTGTGATCGCCAAACAGCACGAAAATGGTGTTTTCGTACCAGCCGCCGGCCTTGGCGATTTCCATCAGGCGTCCGATGTTGAAGTCCAGCAGGCGTACGGCGTTGTATTGCTCGACGCTGCGCGAGCCGGCGGCCTGGACTTGCTCCAGGGTAGGGTGCTTGACCTCGAAGCCGTCATTGCTCTTTGGAATGGTGAATGGGCGGTGGTTGCCCGCCGTTTGCACATAGGCGAAGAACGGTTTGTCCTTGGGCAACGCTTGCAGGATCTGGTCGGTTTCCTTGAACAGGTCCAGGTCCGAAATGCCCCACACATCCACCACCGGGGATTTCCAGTCGCGCTCGTCGAACAGGCGAACGCCGTCGATGCTTTGCCGGATCAGGGCATTCATGTTGGCCCAGCCGGAGTTGCCGCCAATGGTGTAGATCTTGTCGTAGCCGGTGAAGGCATTGACCAGCGTGTTTTGCCGGGTGATAAGTGGATTACGCGTCGCGGTTTCCTGTCGAGTGACGTCAGGTACCCCGGTAATGCTGGCCCAGACAGTTTTGGCCGTTCCCGTGACCGGCACATAGAAGTGCTTGAAGAACCAGCTCTGCGTGGCCAGGCGATCGATGTTGGGCGTTGGATTGATCGGGTTGCCATAGGCTCCGACGGCACTGGTGCCCAGCGACTCGAGCATGACGAACATCACGTTAGGTGGTCGCGAGCCATTGATTTTGTAAGGTTGTGGCGTCTGGTGGCGGACGAAGTCGAGGGCCTGCGGATCAGGTTTGTCGACGCCCAGATAGTGAGCCATGACCGCGTAATGTTCGCGCACCTGTGCCTCGTCATAGCGTGACTGGCCGACCTTGACGGTGTCGTAGAAAAAAATCACCGGGTTCAGGCCCAGTGCGGCGACCTGGTTGTTGCCCGAGAAGAACGCATCGCTCCAGCGCAGCGGCACGGGGTTCTCGATGTTCAGGTGTTCGACACGGCCCAGGATACCCAGCAGCACCAGCACCACCATCACTGCACCGCCCCATGTCGCGCAGAGCGGGTGAATGGTTTTGCGTGGACGGTCCAGCGTGACGCGCTCCAGACGCACCAGGGCCAGTGCCGCGATTGCGACGGTTGCCAGCCAACCCAGTGAGATCCAGATGACCGGGTAGGTTTGCCAGACCATGTCACGGGATATTTGCGCATCCTCGATGAAGCGCAGCACTGTGGCGTTGATCCTCACGCCGAGGTAGGCGTAGTGGCCAAAATCGATGATGTAGATCAGCAGCGCGACGCTGAGGGCGGCTACCAGGTACAGGCGGGCGATGCCGCGCAGGAGGCGGCTGCCGACAAGGTTCCAGCGCGGGATCCAGGCCAGCAATACCAGCGGCAGCATGATCAGGATGGCCAGGCGCAAGTCGAAACGAAAGCCGATGCCCAGAGTTGTCAGCACATGTTCGTCGCCCAGGGCTTTGGCGTCGAAACCGGAAAAGCCGAAAAAGAACACCACCCGCAGTAGTGCGAACAGCACGAAGGCGATCGCTGTTGCACCCAGCCAGTAATGCAGACGTCTCGATTTCAGCCAGCCCATGCCCGTTTCCTTATTGAGATTTCATTGAAGTTCAAGCGCCGCGCAGGGTGATGAGCCGGCGATACGGCCGACGCGCCGCCAGCATCAGCAGTGCCACGCAGCAATACAGGCCCAGCAACGGATCGACCAGGTAATCCCAATAGTTGTGGGAGGGTTTGATCCCGACGAGGAAGGCCAGGGTCGCACAGGTCAACATCACCACGGCCAGGTAATGGCGCAGGTAGAACAGGCCGAGCGTCATCAGTGCGACGAACAACAACAGGGGGCGCGGGCTGTAGCCCCGCCGGTAAGGGTCCAGGTCACTCAGGCCCAGGGTTGCGGGGTACAGCACCAGGGCCAGCGCGGCGAAGAGGATCAATACGCTGGTTTGACCCTGCCGCTCAGGCGGCAGCAGACCTAGCCTGCGCAAACATCCCCAGGCCATGAACACCATTGAGGTGATCGCAAGGTCGTCGATATGGCTGCGCAGGTAAGCGGCCAGCGACAACCCGCCCAGCGGTATGAAGCTGGCGGCCAGCAAGGCAAGCAGCAGCGCGATGCGCCAGGTCCTGCCCAGGCCAAAAGACGGCAGTAACAGGAAGAGGATCATCGCGAAACTGGCATGGGCCTGCCACAGATTAATCATTGGAGACGCTCGGCCAGCCAGGCATCGTTGAAGGTGACGTGCTTGATGAAGGTGTTGTTCCAGGAATAGACCAGGTGATACATCCCGTCGGGACTGCGGAGGAAGTAGGGGTATTCATATTCAAACTCACATTCCTGGCGTTTACACACACGTTTGTCGAGGTTGGCGAGGAATTGCGCCTCCAGCGTCTGGCGCAGCTTGCCACTGGAGCCACGGAATTGTTTGCCGATGATTTCCTTGTAGACCAGAGGGGTATACGGATCGCCCTCTGGATCCGGTGATTTGTCCAGGTCGTGCAACAGGCGCCAATCGTCCATTTTCGCATCGGTGCCATACAGGCTCAGCTTGAAGCGTCCATCCTGCAGGTCATTGAGCGCTACCAGCAACCCGCGGTCCGGCGTCGCAACAGCTGCCAACGAGGAGTTGGGGTTCGAAGGAACCAGCGGATAAGGTTCGCTCCAGCTTTGTCCGGCGTCTTCCGTGCGGCTCGCCAGGACCCGGTGGTGGGTGTCACCGGCATAACGCAACAAGGCGATGCCGCGTTGGCCATCCAGCGGAACGATCGCCGGTTGCAATGAATTATTGCCATGGCTGATGCGGAATTTATCGATCACATCACCGTCTGCGCTCAAGTACAGGTACTCGGCAAACTTGCCGAGGAACTCATGGTAGACCGGCAGGCCGATGGAACCGTCGGCATGGAACACCGGTGCCGACCGGACCAGGGTGCTGATGTTCAGGAACGGTGAAGTGATCAATTGGCGTGGTGCCGACCAATGCCCGCCAAAATCGTCTGAAACCATCACATTGACCGCGCTACCGGCCCATCCGCCCATGGACACGGAAACGTAGAACAGCCACAGGCGGTTGTCCGGCGCGAGGGCAATGACCGGGTTACCCAGTTTGCGGATGTACTTTCGCGTGCTTTGCTGGGTCGAGTCCCGGGTCGCCATGACCTGTTCCTCCCCCCACTCGCCGGTACTCAGGTTGAAACGGGCGGAGCGCACCTGAACATCGGCTGCGCCTTCGCGGGTGCCGGCGAACCAGACCGCCATCAGGCTACCGTCAGGCAAGGCAGTGACCGCCGCCGAATGCACGAAGTCCACCAGCCCGGAGGAGGCGAAACGGCTGGTATAGATGGGTTTAGCGTCCTTATCCGCCACCGCCGAGGCCGGATTGATCAGGGCAAAGGGCGAGTGCTCGGGGGCCGGGTGGGTGATCCATGCAGCCGCGAACAGGCAAACAAGGGCAATGTAGATGCCGAATGCAGGAATGCCGGAAAATTTGATGCGCATGATTGGGCCTTTGGCATTTCAAGACCCATTAAAACACTCAACCCCTTACTTTAGTACATAATTGGATTGTAAGAATTTTTGTTTTGCGGGATGTTGATTGAAAATTTGGCTGAGCGCTCCAAGGGCGACTTTTTCAGGGCGTGGAGCGGGTGGGTTCATGACCGTTTCCAGCCGACCCGTTTTCTGCTCGTCGGCACGTTGAAAACAGGCTCAAGATCGGTTCGTTCGAGCCGATGGGGTGGGAGCTGACGGCTTCAAGCAGTTCATTAGCCCGCAATGAAGAAGCCTGAGGCCGCCACCGCCCATCCGGTTTATGGCCTGTGGGCGGTGGCGGCACTTGCGCCGATCACCGAGCAGGTGATTGCCAACCAGCATTTCCCAGGCTAAACCACGCCGAACCGGAGCTAGCGCCACGAGCGTTCCGGCCAGTTTTATTTGCCAGCGGAATCATTGAGTTACTGAATGGTCAAAGACAGGGTTTCAACACCGTGCGGGATTTTCCAGCGGCTGAAACCCTCTCACCCCCCCCCACCTTCAGGATGCTCAAATGAATCGCGCAGTAATGATGACCCTGGCCATTTCCAGCCTGCTCTTGCTGGGAGGCTGCGGACCTCACTGGGAAGACGGAGAAAGGTACGGTCGATATCAAGATCATGATCATCGCCGTGGCTATGACCGGGATGATGACCGAGGGTATGACCATCGATACGATCGTCGTGACGATGATCGCGACAACCGTCGTTATCGCGATCGTGACGACCGGGACGACTGATACATCCGGGGCTTTTGAAAAAGGGGTAGAGGTTGGTCAACTGCCAGACTTGCTACCCCTTTGATTCTCCCCGTCGTCCTCCGATGCTGCGTCTTTTTTTATGGAGTGCGCGTCGGCACCGGCGTTTGAACCCGCTGCTTCCTCGCCCTTTTTATCTGCCTTTTCTTCGTTGGATTCCGGCTGGTTGAGCCCGGGAAGTGCCGAAGGTGGAATCGTTGCATCCTCGGTGGTTTTCTCGGCGGCCTGCACGTAAAGCGGCGAAGCCGACAACAAGCCCGTGAGCATGAGAGTGACAATGGTGATGTTCATCGTTTGAGTCTTCCGTGCAAGGGTATGTACGGCATTTGAAGCACGGCTCACAGGAAGGTGCGCAGTGGCAGACGGGCGGCAGATCCGAAGTGTTGCAACGGGCGCCCGGGAACCATCACTTTTTCGGCGATTTGTTGCTTGTGGGGATGTGCAGGTAAGACATCACGCTTTCGGTCAGTTCGGTGGCCAGCTTCACGGCTTCCTTGTTGCGAGCCATCACGCCTGCCACCAGTCCTTCGATCAGGGCAAGCACGGCAATGTTGGAACTGGTCAACACCGGATGGTCAGCCGGGGCAAACAGCACGTGTTCGGCAATGGCGGTGAGCGGGGAGGCGGGTGAGTCGGTGATCGCCAATACCGAGGCGCCGCGCGCGTTGGCAAAACGTGCAAGTTGCAGCGTATCGAGGGAGTAGCGCGGCAGGGAGATCGCGAGCAGTACGTCCTCATCAGTGATGGCAGCCAACCGGTAAGCGGCGTTTTCGTTGCCGCCCTCCATGCTGATGGCGGTTGCGTCCGCGCAGAAGGGCATCAGGGTAGAGGCGGCGAGACCGGCGAAGTAGACGCTGTTGCCAAACCCGAGGATGTAGATTTTCCGCGCCTCGATCAGGCGAGTGACAAAGGCCTCGAAGGTCTCGGCATGGTTGTTGGTCGCCGCCGTGGCGAGATTGCTGCTGGCGCTGTGGATTTGCTCATGCAGGCCAAATGCACCACCCGGTCGATGCGCCAGTTCGTTGCGCAACTTATCGACCGGCGACACCATCTGCTGCAACGTCGCGACCAGCTCGGCTTTCATGCCGGTGTAACCACCCAGGTTCAGCGCCTTGGCCAGTCGATTGACCGCTGCTGGCGAGGTGGATGTCTCTTGAGCCATTTCTTCGATGGTCAACGTCGCGGCCCTGAGCGGGTGACGCAGGACAAAGTCCGCCACTTTGCGCAGTGACGGCGGCAGGTCGGAAACGATTTCCGCCAGTTTGCGCATCACTGGCGCGGCATAGACCGTGGTGTCTTTCGAAGGGGTTGGCATATCCGGCTCAACATGTCCTGAGGGTTGGAGGTGGGGTGGGGCGAATGACCCGTAGGAGCATGCTCGCTCCTACAGAGGTCTTGCTCGCGAGTGTATCCGAAGCCGACCCTCGCTGTGCGCAGATGACTTATTTCAAGCTACTCGCGCCTGAAGTTGCTGCAGTACTCAGGCTTCACTACGACCATGCAACAAAGTCAGCGAAAACTCCTACAAAATATAAAGAAAGATCTCTCAAGTCATCCACATACAAAAATTAATCGAAGCCTGGCACGGTGGCTTGGTTTATCGAATCCGCAATCACCCTGAGAAAAAATCAACTTACTAAGTTAGTGAAGTTATCGGTGTGTTGGAGCGGCGTTGAAATAGTAAAAAAACCAACATTCGCTCTGGAAGACAAATGACAGAATACTTACTCGTTTTGTTTATCGGGGTCATTTCAGGCGTCGTCAGTGGTGTAATCGGTACGGGGGCATCGATCATGCTTCTGCCTGCGCTCGCCCTTTGTTTCGGCCCCAAGCAGGCGGTGCCGATCATGGCGGTGGCAGCAATCGTCGGCAATATTTCAAGAGTTATTCTTTGGCGAAAGGATATTCACTGGAAGGCGTTTTTAGCCTATTCGGTGACAGGGGTACCCGCAGCGGCTCTTGGTGCACACACACTCTGGAGCCTGAAAGCAACCTGGATTGATATAGCCCTCGGGACGTTCTTTCTGCTCATGATTCCCTATCGCCACTGGGCAAAATCAAGAAATTTCACTCTTTCGCTTTGGCAGCTCTTAATCACAGGGGCTTTTGTCGGCTACCTCACGGGTATTGTTCTTTCTACCGGGCCGCTGACCATTCCAATTTTTTCTGCATACGGGTTATTGAAAGGCCCATTGCTCTCAACCGAAGCAGCCGCCTCGTTTGTTATTTACTTGAGCAAGACAATCACTTTCAAAGCGATTGGAGGCCTTCCCCTGACCGTCGTATTGAAAGGCCTGCTGATCGGAATCTCGCTCGCTGCAGGCATGTCGATTGGCAAATTCATCACGCTGAAAATCTCCATGACGACATTTCAAAGGCTCCTGGATGTTTTAATGCTGCTTTCGGGGTTTTCTTTGATAGCAGGAGGATTGAACTGAGGGAGATGAGCTCGTTGTTTCAGGCGGTTCCGTGAAGAACTTTTTGGGTGGGCAACATCCCGGCCGGAGCGTTCCGAAGCCGACCCTCGGTGTGCAGCGACGGGCCAAGAGTCGGTGTGCGCCGAAGGCTTATTTCAAGCTGCCAGCCAGGAACTGCTGGAGGCGTTCGGACTGCGGGTTGACCAGCACCTCGCGCGGGTCGCCACGTTCCTCGACCTGGCCCTTGTGCAGGAATACCAACTGGTTCGACACCTCGCGGGCAAAGCCCATTTCGTGGGTCACGACCACCATGGTCCGGCCTTCCAGCGCCAGGTCCTGCATGACCTTCAACACTTCGCCGACCAGTTCGGGGTCGAGTGCCGACGTGGGCTCGTCGAACAGCATTACTTCAGGTTCCATGGCCAGTGCCCGGGCAATCGCCACCCGCTGTTGCTCACCTCCGGACATATGCGCCGGCCAGGCGTCCATGCGGTGTGCCACGCCGACCTTGTCCAGGTAGTGCTCGGCCTTTTCCCGCGCCTGTTTCTTGTCGATGCCCAGTACATGTACCGGTGCTTCCATGACGTTTTCGAGGGCACTCATGTGCGACCAGAGATTGAAGTGCTGGAACACCATCGATAACCGCGAACGCATGCGTTGCAGCTGCCTGGGTTCGGCAGCCTTGAGCCCGCCGAGTTTGTTGCTCACCAGCTTGAGCTGTTCGCCATTGAGCGCGATGTTGCCGGCGTTGGGTTGTTCCAGCAGGTTGATGCAACGCAGGAAGGTGCTTTTGCCCGAGCCGCTGGAGCCGATGATGCTGATGACGTCACCGGCTTTCGCCTCCAGGGACACGCCCTTGAGTACTTCATGGGTGCCGTAGCTTTTGTGCAGGTCCTTTATTTCCAGCTTGTACATGGTTCTGACTCTCTGTTATCAGTCGCTGAGCAAGCGGCCTTGGCGAATGGGGGTACTGCCGGCAATTTTCGCCAGCCACAGGCCGGGCTGGGCAAAGCGCAGGCGTTCGCGGGCGTAAAGAATGCCGTCGGTACTGGCACGCACCACGCTGTGCTGGTCGGTGAGCGGATCAATCACTTCGAACAGCGGATCGCCGACCTTGACCCGGGCCCCCAGCGGTTGCAGATAACTCACCACCCCCGGGTGTGGCGCGTAGGCGTACTGCGCACCGGCGAACGGTGTCGCTTCACACCTGCTTGGTGGCGACGCAGGCCAGTCACCGCTGATCAGGCCTTGATCGGCGAGATAGCCGAGAATGGCTTGCGCGCTGTCGACGCACGTCTCGCGTTCGGTGTCAGCCATGCCACGCAATTCAATAGTGGTGGCTACACATGCCAGCGCAATATTGGCTTCAGGGAAGCGCTTGGCCAGTTGCAGCCAGGGGAGTGCGCAGGCTTCATCGAATGCGCTGCCGCCCGCAGCCTCGGCCAACAGGGCAACGCCGGCGTCCAGGCGGGCGGCCAACGAGCGCAGGCGTGGCCAGTTTTGCGGCATGGCATACAACAGCATGATCGACTCGAAGTCGCAGTGCAGGTCCAGCACCACATCGGCGTCGCAGGCATGCTGCAGCAACAGGCGACGCAAACCGTCGAGCTCCGAGGTCGCTGCCGGCAAGTTGGCGAGGGCATCGCCCATGGCGCGGCGGATCAGGGCGACGTTGGCATCGGCATCGTCGCCCAATTGACCTTCCAGTCGCTGCGCGACGTCCTTGCCGAGTTCCGGGAAGTCGCGATTGAAATTCTTCCCGCTGGAGAACTCGAAGCGACCTTGGTGCGTGGCCTGGAACATCTGGGCGATACCGATCGGATTGGCCATTGGCACCAATTCGATCACCCCGTTCAGGCGACCTTGCTCTTCCAGCGCCTGCAGGCGGCGCTTGAGTTCGACGGCGACGCGCATTCCCGGCAATTCATCGGCGTGCAGGGAAGCCTGGATGTAGGCCTTGCGCGCGCCGCTGCCAAAACGGAACAGCGAGAGCTTTCGTTCTGTGCCCGAGGCACTCCACGGCAACAGGTATTGAATGTGTTGCATGAGACTCCTTAGTGCTTGCGCGGTGCCAGGTAGGCCAGCCAGCGGCGCTCGGCCAACTTGAACAGACGAACCAGGATGAAGGTCAGGGCCAGATAGATCAGGCCCGCGGTAATGAACGCCTCGAACGGCAGATAGAACCGTGAACTGACCGTTCGCGCGGCTCCCGTGATATCGACCAGCGTGACGATCGACGCCAGGCTGGTGGTTTGCAGCATCATCAGCACTTCGTTGCTGTACTGCGGCAACGCCCGGCGCAGGGCCGACGGCAGGAGAATCCGCCGGTACAGGGTCAAGCGCGACATGCCCATGGCTTTGGCGGCTTCGATCTCGCCGTAGGCGGTGGCCTTCAGGCTGCCGGCCAACAGTTCGGCGCTGTAGGCACTGGTATTGATCGCAAAGGCCAGGCAAGCGCAGAAAGTTGCACTGGACAGGTACGGCCAGAGCGCGCTTTGGCGTACCGCTTCGAACTGCGCCAACCCGTAATAGATCAGGAACAATTGCACCAGCATCGGCGTGCCGCGAATCACGTAGGTGTAGAGCCAGGCCGGGAAGTTGAGCAGCGGCGAACGGGATACGCGCAGCAACGCGATGGGAATCGCCAGCACCAGGCCAATGGCCAGGGAAATCAGCAGGACTTTGAGGGTCACCAGCGCGCCATTGAAATACAGCGGCAGGTTTTCCCAGATCAGGTTGTAGTCGAGAATCATGCCTGTGCTCCCCGTTACAGTTCGGCGGCTTTGACGCCGACCGAGTAGTGTTTTTCCAGATAGCGCAGCACCAGCAACGACACGCTGGTCAGCATCAGGTAGAGCGCGGCAGCGGTGAGGAAAAACGTGAACGGCTCATGGGTGGCGTCCGCCGCGTTCTTGGCCTTGAACATCATGTCCTGCAAGCCGATCACCGAGATCAGCGCAGTGGATTTGGTCAGCACCAGCCAGTTGTTGGTGAAGCCGGGAATGGCGAAGCGAATCATCTGCGGCACCAGGATCCGCCAGAACACCTGCAGGCCGCTCATGCCATAGGCCGCGCCGGCCTCGCCCTGGCCCTTGGGGATCGCCATGAAGGCGCCACGAAAGGTTTCCGAGAGGTAGGCACCAAAGATGAAGCCCATGGTGCAGACGCCCGCGATAAACGGATTGATGTCGATGTAGCGGGTGTAGCCCAGTGCGAGGGCAAGGCGGTTCACCAGATCCTGGCCGCCATAGAAGATCAGCAGGATCAACACCAGGTCGGGAATCCCGCGGATCAGGGTGGTATAGCCTTCGCCCAGTACCGCCAGCCATTTGAACGGCGACAACCGGAAGGCGGCGCCGATCAGGCCCAGGGCAATGGCCAGGGTCATGGAGGTCAGGGCAAGGTTGATGGTCAGCCAGGCGCCATCGAGAATGCTCGATCCGTAGCCGTGGAGCATGTTGAAGTTCCTCAAGCGAGCGCCGCAAGGCGCACGAGACAAGCCACAAGTGGCGCCTGCACAGGCCTGCGCCAGGGTCTGGGGTAAAGGCTTATTCGCCGTAGATATCGAACGCGAAGTACTTGGCCATCACTTGCTGGTACTTGCCATTGCTGCGGATGGCGTCAATCGCCGCACTCAGGCGCGCAACGTTCGCGCTGTCGCCTTTACGCACTGCAATCCCGGCGCCTTTGCCGAAGTATTTGGGGTCGTTGATGTCGGGTCCGACCAGGGCAAAACCATTACCCAATGGCGTCTTGATGAAGCTCTCGTTGGTGTTGACGACGTCGGCGAGGGTGGCGTCCAGGCGACCCGCTGCCAGGTCGAGGAAGGCTTCATTCTGTGAGGAGTAGCGAACAATCGAGGCGCCGGCTTTCTCAAGCTGCTCGGTGGCGAAACGGTCATAGGTCGAGGAACGTTGGACGCCGACTTTCTTGCCCTTGAGATCGACCAGCGGGTCGTTGATCACGTTGCCGGCCTTCATCGCGAACTTGCCCGGCGTGTGGTAGTACTTTTTGCTGAAGTCGACGGATTTCATGCGGTCCTCAGTGATCGACATCGACGACAACACGGCATCGATCTTGCGCACTTTCAGTGAGGGGATCATGCCGTCGAATTCCTGGATGACCCATTCGCACCTGACCTTCATTTCTTCGCACAGCGCGTTGCCGATGTCGTAATCGAAACCACTGACATTGCCCTCCGGCGTCTTGAAGGAGAAGGGCGGGTAGGCGGCTTCGATACCGATGCGCAGGCTGTCTTCGTCGGCATGTGCCAGCAAGCTTGCGGCGCACAGTGCCAGAGTACCTAGAAGTTCTGTCTTGTTCATATTGTTGACTCCCTGGATGAGGTGTTTGGGTGTTGCGCGCAGCGATCGTCCGATCTGTCGAAGGGGACCGCTCCGTGGATTTTCGAGGCTATAAATGGCACATAAAATTTCATAAATCAAACAAATGAAAAAAAACATATCAGTGCCGGGCGAAAAATACCGGAGCGTCACTGTCACTATTGGCAGGTCAGGCCCGGGCAAGTCCCACGTGCAACCACGCAGGCGGGCCTGATTGTCGATAGCCGGTTTTTTCTAGATCCGGGGGAGGGGACAGGGGTGGTAAGCGGACACGAATGCGACCGCTGACTCGCGGGGAAACTGCGCCCCGCGTTGTCAATTTCAGCGAAAAAACCTGCTGTTCACTTGTACTTGATCACGATCCCTTTGAGTTTGCGGCCATTGACGGTCTGTACGTCGCGAGCCCATAGCGGCCCGTTGAGATAGGCACCTACCGGCTGGATATGGTCATAGACCACCACCACGGCATCGCCACCGAGCTTGGCGGCTTCTTCGCGCAGTTTCTGCTCGACCTCGGTAATGGGCGGGGCCGGGTCAACACTGGCGTCGATCAATATTTCGCCCAGCCGAACGTGCGGGCGCAGGGGCTCGGAGCGCAATACGACGACTTCACTGGGCAGTGTCGGTGCGGGATGTTCCACGCCAACGTAGGCGGTGGTCTGGGCATCGACTGTCGCGCAACCGCTGAGTGCCAGCAGGGCGGCGGCGAGCCCTCCTGCCAGCAGCGACAGTTTTAGACGGGTGGACCATGACGGGTCATGGGTGTGCATGGTGGTTTCCTCCGAAGGGCCGCTGTCACACGGGTGGCTTGTTGACGGTAGCAGACGGCCCGGGAGTTGCCAGAGTGCCCGACCGTTCCAGGCCGGAGCTGCTCGAAGACTTGAACAGCGGCGCTGTGCGCGATCCTGTTACTGGTCCTTTTCGCAGTTGATCATCCACGACACGCCAAAGCGATCGACCAACATGCCAAAACGCGCGGCCCAGAAAGTGGCCTCGAGCGGCATTTGCACCTTGCCACCTTCGGACAGGGCTGAAAACACCTGTTCAGCCTCCTGGATGCTGTCGACATTCAGCGAAATCGAACAACCGCTCATCTCATCGGTGGGGCGATCGGGAGTGGTGTCCGAGCCCATGATCGCCTGGTCCCCCACGGCCAGCCGGGTGTGGATGATCAGGTTGTGCAGATCCTTGGGGACGTGCTCGGCGGCAGGTGTTTCGCCGAAGGTCAGCATGGCTTCGAGCTGGCCCTTGAGGCTTTCGGCATAGAAGGTGAATGCGGCTTTGCAGTCGCCGTTGAAGATCAGGTAGGGATTGATTTTCATGATTGCGCTCCCGGTCAGTGGAAGGTACACATCGAATTGGACGCTGGGTTCAAGCGCGAATTCCGATGGCATCGACTGGGCAAGCAAAGCGCTAAAACGCGGAGGCAGCCTGGGTATTTTTAGATATTTTCTCGATAGGGCGCGCCAGGCTTATAGCCTCGCTCGTGCGCCTCGGCGCGAGCACGCGCTCGATGGCACCGCCGACCAGGTTCTCCAGCAGTTCATCGTGCTCGCTTTCGTCCAGCGAATGGGCGGTCAGCCAGCTGGGTGCGCTGTTAAGCAGGGCGGCGATGGCATGGCCGGCCGCCAGGAGACCTGATTCACTGAACCTCGAACGAGCGCCGAGCAGGACCATCAACTGGCGCTCGTATTGCTCGCGCAATTTTTGCACCCGAGCCTGCTGCTCTTCGTTCAGGCAACTGCTGTCGCGCTCCACCAGGCGATAATGCCAGGGCAAGTCGCGATGTAAATTCAGGTGCGCGCGAATCAGGCTGTTGAGTCGGTCGCGCTTGGCCGGCGCCTGTTGCTTGATGCGCCCCAGCGTGGCCAGCAGCTCTTCGTAGAACTCTTCGATCAAATCCAGCAACAGGTGCTGTTTGCTCGGGTAATGGTGATACAGCGAGCCCGGGGAAAGCCCCAGGCACGTCGCGAGCTCGCGCATGCCCACCTGACCGAAACCCTTGCTGGCGAACAGCTCCAGCACCTTGTCCCGGTATTCGGCGAAACGCGAGCAACGCTCAGGCATAGGCATGGAAGCCGCGCCCCGTCTTGCGTCCCAGGTAACCGGCGGCGACCATTTCCTTGAGCAATGGCGCCGGGCGGTATTTGCTGTCGTTGAAGCCCTCGTAGAAGGCTTGCATGATCGCCAGCAGCGTATCCAGGCCGATCAGGTCCGCCAGGGCCAGCGGGCCGATAGGCTGGTTGCAACCCAGGCGCATGCCGGCGTCGATGTCCTCGGCGCTGGCCAGGCCTTCCTGCAGTACCAGGATCGCTTCGTTGATCATCGGCACCAGGATCCGGTTGACCACGAACCCCGGGCGGTTGCCGGCGGTGATTGCGGTTTTGCCCAGGCGGGTCGCCATGTCCAGCGCCAGGGTGTGGGTTGCATCGCTGGTTTGCAGGCCGCGAATGACTTCGATCAGGCCCATCACCGGCACCGGGTTGAAGAAGTGCAAGCCGATGAAGCGTTCAGGCTGGCTGACACTGGCCGCCAGCTGGGTGATCGACAGCGACGAAGTGTTGGAGGCGATCACGCACTCGGCGCTGACCTGCGCGGCAATCTGTTGCAGCACCCGCAGTTTCAGGTCGAGGTTCTCGGTGGCGGCTTCGATCACCAGTTGCGCATCGTGCAGGCTGCTGTAGTCGGTGCTGGTGCGGATCTTGTCGAGGGCGGCGTTTTTTTGCTCGACGCTCAGGGTTTCCTTGGCGACTTGCCGGTCAAGGTTCTTGCCGACGGTGGCGAGGGCTTTTTGCAAGGCAACCTCGCTGATGTCCAGCAGGGTCACGTTGAAACCGGCCAGGGCGCAGACCTGAGCGATACCATTGCCCATGGTGCCGGCGCCGATCACCCCAATGTTTTGCAGATTCATGTTGCCGTCCTTTCGATAAACCTTGCGATACCTTGGCCGTCGTGATGGCCGAAAGCGTACTATTGCCGCGAGTCTAGAGCCGGCGCAGTGGTTGGCCTATGCCGAAACTGTTCAACGGCACTGATGTTTTTTGCCATTTCGGGTGATGGGGAGCGAAGCGTTCGCATGCGGGAAAAGGACTCGGTAGCCGCCTACTTCGTGCAGGCGATGATCCACGGGCTGGGGGACGATCCACAGCGAGTGCGGGCTGTGCTGGAACAGGCCGGTATCGATCCGGCGCTGATGCAGGACCCCACCTCGCGGGTGTCGGCCAATGCCTTTGCGGCGTTGTGGCTGATTCAGATCCGCGAGCTGAATGACGAGTTCTTCGGGCTCGATTCCCATGGCATGCCGCCGGGCGCATTCGCCCTGATTTGTCGCGCCTTGATCCAGGAGCCGGACCTGCACAAGGCCATGCGCCAGTGCCTGGCCAACTTCGCCCTGTTCCTCCGGGATTTTCGCGGCACGCTGACCGTGCGCGGCAAGCGGGCGGTCATCAGTCTGGACAGCCAGGCGGCCAACGAAGACGTCAGCCGATTCGGCGAAGAGACGTTCCTGGTGTTGATGATCAGCCTGCTCTGCTGGCTGGGTGGGAGGCGCATCCCGATCGACCGCGCGGACTTTCGCCATGCGCGCCTGTCACTCAGCGATGACCGTTTGCTCTGGGGGCCGAACCTGACCTTTGGTGCCGAGCGCACCGAAATCGAGTTCGCCAGTCATTACCTGCGCCTGCCGGTGGTCCAGGACCTGGCGTCGCTCAAAGTGTTCTTGCGCACCGCGCCACAATGGCTGGTGATCCGCTTTCGCAACCAGCACGGCCTGGCGTCGCAGGTACACCAGCGCTTGCGCAACAGCCATTACAGCCAATGGCCGACCCTGCAGGCCTTTGCCCTCGAACAACACCTGAGCCCCAGCACCTTTCGCCGAAAACTCGAACGCGAAGGCTGTTCCTATCAGGAGATCAAGGACGAAGTGCGACGCGCGGTGGCGTTCGAACAGTTGCGCGGGAGCCAGGCCAGTATCGGCGATATCGCCGAACAACTGGGTTTCCAGGAGCCGAGTGCATTTCACCGGGCCTTCAAGAAGTGGACGGGGGAGAGCCCGGGGCGGTATCGGGCGCGGTTTCAGGAGTAGAGTCGAAACGTCTGTCAGACATGCCTGATTTTACCCCGGGGGCGGGGCCGAGTCCGTTGCAGGTTGTAAAGTGTGGCTCCATGGAATTAAAAAAAATGGAGTCAGACGAAGTGAGCCAGATCGAAAATATCGAAACCGAATCGTCACGCTCGGCACCCAACCGCTATGCCCAGTTGAGCGGGAGTCTTAAATGGCTCAACGATCGTGCCTGGCCATTGAGCGTCGGTATTCTGCTCACGGCCGGGCTTTACCTGTATCAGTACATTCTGGAAGAACAAATACCGTTAAGCATTACATCTTCGGCGGTCCTGGCTGCGCTACCGGCGATGTCGGCGATTCTGGTATTTATCATCTCTGTATTGGTTGCCTTTATCCTCTCGCCGATCTTCGTACTGTTTCATCGATTGAACGCTTCGGATAAGCGCCTCAGCGACGATTTCAGTTTCGAGCAGAGGAGCGCGGAGCAACGCGCGCGCCATTTGCGGCTCTTGGGACGCTGGGGCGGTGGCCTGTTGATCCTCGGGGTATTTTGCGGGCTGCTTACGGGTGTTGGCTTTCAGGTCACGGGTAATGTGTTTTGGACATGCGCGGCGATATCGGGCGCCGGCCTGACAATTTTTGTTTACTACCGATTCATCACGCTCGGTGTGGAAGGCCCGGTATCCACTGACTTTCGTATGGCCTGCGTGATGTCTGCATTTGTGCAGATTGGGGTGATTCTGAACGTCACCATTGTGGTAATGGAAATTGCCGGCCGCTACGTCAGTAGCCTGTGGTGGCTATTGCTTCTGGTGCCAGGCGAGTTGCTGTTCTTAGGGTTGATCCAGCTACTCGGCGCGCTGTTCGTGGTGAAAATGCGCGGCCATGAGCATCCTGTGGCCTTTGTAGCGATAGGGGTGATGGTAATGGTCGTTGTATTGGGGCTGTATCCAGCATCGAGTGCCAAACTGGGCGGGTTTGCGTTGCAGGTATCGTCCTCCGGGGCACGCAATTGCGCCGTACTGGGCCTCGGCCCGGAGAGCAAAGGCCTTGAGGCAATCATGGACCCGGACAGGCCTGGATTCAGTCGCCCGTTTCGCATACTCGCCGAGGCGGATGGCATCTACTTTGTACGGCCCTGGAAGACAGACTCCAAATTCATTCAGTTTGTGCCTCGTGCCAGCCTGACCAGCATTGATGCATGCCCGCTAGACCGCAAATCCGCCAGGCAAGCTGCCCGAGAAAGTTTGCCGAACTGAAGCCGGGTGCCTCATATCCTCTCCAGATCGAGATGTTGGATGAAGCGGTGCGCGGTTGTGAACAGGGCTGTAGCGCGGTTAAGAACCATGGCGCATCATCGTCCTTTTTTCTGCGAACTTAACCTTTATGCATGCGGCCTTGAACCGCCTTACCTCGCTTCTCGACCAGGCACGCCGTGCCTTGCTCCTTGTCTGGGGTACATCCCGGGGGCTGTTTCTGGGGCTGGTGCTGGCAACGCTGGTCGCCGGTGTACTTCCGGCGCTGGCGGCATGGCTGGGCCAGCGCATTGTCGACGCCGTGGTCTTCGCCATGCAATTGCACGCGCAGCAGGGCAGTGCGCCGTTGTGGCCGGTGCTGCGCTACGTGCTGTTGGAAGCGGGTGTGCTGGCCTTGCTGTCCGCCACCCAGCGGGCGCTGTCGGTACAGCAGTCGCTGTTGCGGGTGCAGCTGGGGCAGAAGGTCAACACGATGATTCTGGAAAAGGCCCAGACGTTATCGCTGGTGCAATTCGAGAATTCGGAGTTCTACGACAAGCTGGTGCGGGTTCGGCGCGAAGCCTCGACCCGGCCGTTGGCGTTGGTGATGAAGTCGCTGGGGCTGATCCAGAACCTGATCGTGCTGATCAGCTTCGGTGTGTTGCTGGTGCATTTTTCACCTTGGGCCCTGGTGTTGCTGGTGGTCGGTGCGTTGCCGGTATTTTTTGCCGAGGCGCACTTTTCCGGCGATGCCTTTCGCCTGTTTACCCGCCGCGCACCGGAGAGCCGGCAGCAGAACTACATCGAGACGTTGCTTTCCCATGAGGGCTACATCAAGGAGGTCAAGCTGTTCGGTTTCGCGCCGCTGCTGTTGCAGCGTTACCGCGACACCTTTGCCAGGCTTTACGCCGAGGACCGGCGGCTGACCCTGCGTCGCGATGGCTGGGGATTTGCTCTCGGCCTGCTGGGCACCGCGGCGTTCTACCTGGCCTATGCCTGGGTGGTGGTCGACGCGGTCCACGGCAGTATCAGCCTCGGCCAGATGACCATGTACCTGGTGTTGTTCAAGCAAGGACAGGCGGCGGTGAGCAGCAGCCTGAGCGCCATCAGTGGTTTGTACGAGGATGGCCTCTACCTGTCGAGCCTCTACGAATACCTGGCCGAACCCGTGGTTGCCGACACCGGTCATCTGACCGTGGGCGCGGTGCCTGGCGACGGCCTGCGCTTCGAGAACGTCGGCTTTCGTTACCCGGGGGCCAGTCGCGCCGCGCTGACAGGCATCGACCTGCATCTGGTGCCGGGGCACAGTGTGGCGTTGGTGGGGGAGAACGGTTCGGGCAAGACCACGCTGATCAAACTGTTGACCCGGCTGTATCGGCCCGATCAAGGACGCATCCTGCTGGATGGCAGCGATCTGCAAGCCTGGGAGGAAGACGCGCTACGCCGGCGGATTGGGGTGATCTTCCAGGACTACATCCGCTACCAGTTTTCCGTCGGCGAGAACATCGGCGTGGGCGACACGTTGGCGTTCAAGGATGAGCAGCGCTGGCAGCAAGCCGCCGCCGAAGGCATGGCTGCGCCGTTCATCGAGCGCCTCGATCGCGGCTATGCCACGCAACTGGGGCGCTGGTTTGCCGGAGGGCTGGAGCTGTCTGGTGGGCAATGGCAGAAAATCGCCCTGTCGCGCGCCTACATGCGCCGCGATGCCGATATCCTGATCCTCGACGAGCCGACCTCGGCACTCGATCCGGCGGCGGAAGCGGCGGTGTTCGAGCATTTCAGCCAGCACACCCAAGGTCGCATGACCCTGCTGATTTCCCACCGTTTTTCCAGCGTGCGCAACGCCGATCACATCATCGTGCTGGATCAGGGCAGCATCCTTGAACGTGGCGATCATGCCACGCTGGTCACGGCCGGGGGGCGTTATGCGCAGCTGTTCGACCTGCAGGCCCGGGGTTATCGATAACACTCAGGAATCCTGGGCACCCCGTGACACCATGCCCCGTGAACCCTTAGCCCCGGCTATCTGCGGTTTTGCCCGCATCAGGCCTTCGAGCGCCTGGCGATACTGGCTGCCGCCCAGGCTCATGCTGTTGTTGTGCGTGCCGCCGGGTATCAGCAACAAGCGCTTGGGTTCATTGGCCGCATTGAACAACTGCTGACTGAACCGCGACGGCATGAACCGATCGGCCAGGCCATGGACCACCAGCAACGGCATGTCGATGTCGACGATCTTGTCGATGGAGTCGAACTTCTGCGACAGCAACCAGCGCACCGGCAACCAGTTCACCGGCAGGTTGTTGCCCGCGACTTCAGTGACGGCATCGCCCAGGGAGGTGAAGGTGGACTCGATCACCAGGCCGCGCACCGGGACCGGGCGTTTTGCCTTTTTCGCCTGGGCGGTCAGGTCTGCCGCCAGGTCGATGGCCACCGCGCCACCCAGGGAGTGGCCGTAGATCAAGCGCTTGCTGGCATCCGGTTGCATCGCGGTGAAACGATCCCAGGCGGCCCGGGCATCTTCGTAAACGCTGGCTTCCGACGGCAGGTCGCCCTGGCTCTGTCCGAATCCGCGATAGTCGATCGCCAGCACCGAGTAGCCCATGGCTCGCAACTGCTCGATGCGAAAGGCCTGGCCGGTCAGGTTCCAGCGTACGCCGTGCAGGTAGAGAATCGATGGCGCGTCACGGCGCGCGGCCGGCCACCACCAGGCATGCAGGTTTTGCCCGGCCTTGAACTCGACGGGCTTGATGTCGAATTCCTGCACGTCCCCAGGCAAACCGCGATACCAGCGGGCCGTGCCCGGTTCAATGCGAAACAGCAACTCGCGCTCTTTGTACTTGAGTGCGCCGCAACCCACGGGCAGGCCGACGACCAGCGCGGCCATGCACAGCAGCGGCAGCCAGCGCAGGCGCAGGCGAGTGAGGAGGGCAGTGGCCATCGGGTGGTTCACCGGTATGGACATGAAGTGCGCGTTTTAACAGATGCGCGCGCGGGGTGGGGAAAAATGCGACTTGTGGGAGCGGGGTTGCTCCAGGCGGCGTACCGACGAAGGCGATGGCACAGTCGACATTGATGCTGTCTGACACACCGCCATCGCCAGCAAGCCGGCTCCTACAGGTCCACGCGCAGCACGATTTTGCCGATGTGGTCGCCGGCTTCCATCCGCGTATGGGCTTGTGCCGCCTCGGTGAGCGCGTAAACCTGGTCGATCATCGGCAGGCAACGCCCGGCCGCAAGTACCGGCCAAACATATTCGCGCAGCTGTTCGGCGATCGAGGCTTTTTCTTCCCGGGTGCGCGAACGCAACAGCGAACCGGTGACCACGGCGCGCTTGGCCATGATCGCCAGCAAATCGACATCCTTGCCGAAGGCACCGCCGAGGAAGCCCAGCATCACCAGTCGACCTTCCATGCCCAATGCCGCGATATTCTGGTTCAGGTACGAGCCGCCCATGATGTCGAGGATGACATTGACGCCTTTGCCGGCGGTTTTTTCCGCAATGACCTGGACGAAGTCCTGATCGCGATAGTTGATCGCTTCGGCGCCCAATTGGCGGATTACCGCACACTTTTCCTCACTGCCCGCCGTGGCGAATGCCTTGATGCCGAACTCGCGGCACAACATCAGCGCGGTGGTGCCGATGCCGCTGGTGCCGCCGTGGATCAACGCGCGCTGGCCTTTGCTGGCGCCGCCCATGTCGAACAGATTGGCCCACACCGTAAAGAAGGTCTCCGGGACCGCCGCCGCTTGGACCCAGTCCATGCCTTCGGGTATCGGCAGGGCCTGGCTGGCCGGGACCACGCAGTACTGCGCATAGCCGCCGCCATTGGTCAGCGCACAGACCTTGTCGCCGACGATAAAATCACTGACTTGCGCGCCAACGGCGACCACTTCACCGGCCACTTCCAGTCCCGGGATCGGGTTCATGCCGGGTTTCATCGGGTACTTGCCGGCGCGCTGGATCACGTCGGGGCGATTGACCCCGGCGGCGTGCACGCGGATCAGCACTTCACCGACGCCCGCCGTGGGCAAGGGTACCTGGCGCGGTTGCAGGACTTCGGGGCCACCCGGTTGGGGGATTTCAATCAAGGTCATGTCTTTAGGCAAATTCATTGCATATACCTGTGTGGAAAATCAAAAGATCGCAGCCTGCGGCAGCTCCTACATGGGAATGCAGACACCTGTAGGAGCTGCCGCAGGCTGCGATCTTTTGACCTTCATGGGCAACTGGCCTGAACAACAGGGTCAGGTCGATTCATCAAACGCACCGCCAACTCCAGCAACAACGCCACCACAATGGCTCCGGCCGCAATCTCGAACATCAGCCCATGATGGCCGCCGCTGGCATTGAACAGGGCCGAATAAGCAAAGCCGGAAATGGCCTGGAAGGTGGCGAAGGACACAGTGGCGCGACTCCAGACCACCTGTTGCTGATGATGCCCAGGGACCAGTTCGTGAACCCGTGCCAGTGCCAGCGGCACGATGCCTGGGGGGAATGATCCGAGGATCAGCGCCAGCACGGCCAATGAGGCGAAGGCGCTGGATACCGACAGCGCAGCCACGGCAATCGCCTGCACCAGCAACACCATGCGGATACTGCGCTTGGCGCCCAACTGATCCGCAAGAAAACCATAGCTCACCGGCCCGACAATCGCGCCGAGGCCGTACATCACCCAGATCAGTGCGCCGACATGTTGCCCGGCGCCGAGGCCGCGAGCCACGTAATCCACCAGGAACACCATGGCCGGCACCAGCCCCGCCGCCATGAGTGCGTATTGGGCAAACAGCAGGTAGACACCCGGGTGGGTGCGGGTCGGCGCGGCATGGTGCGTCTCTGTCGTCATTGCCTGGTGTGCGACCGCCGGCCAGCCAAACCAGCTGATGGCGGTCAGGATCAGTGCCAGCAAACCGAGGCCGAGCCAGGTTTGCTGCAGGCCCAGGCTCAGCAACGGCGGAACGATCGTTCCCGAACCGGCAATGCCCAGCCCTATGCCGAGAAAGATCGCGCCACTGGCCAGGCCTCTGCGCGAGGCGGGCACATGCGGCAACACCGTCGACGCCACCAGCACCATGATCGCGCCGCCGGCGACACCCGAGAGTAAACGCCAGCCGAAAAACCAGCTCACCGACAAGGGGAACGCACAGGCGAAGAACGACAGTGTGACCGCCAGCATCATCAGCCGCAGTGCGCTTTTGTTGGACGTGCGACGTGCCAGCGGCTGGCCGATCAGTGCACCGATCAGGTAGCCCACCAGGTTGGCGGCACCGAGGTACACCACGTCGCTGGCGGAAAACCAATGGGCCTGGATCAGCGAGGGAATCAACGGCGTATAGGCAAAACGTGCCAGGCCAATGCTGACCAGGCTGGCGCACAGGCCGGCAAGGATCGGTAGCCAGAATGCATTGCGTGGGGTGTTCGAGGGAGTGAGCATAAACGCTCTCCTGCAGATTTTTACTGGTGATCAGCTTAACCAACTTCTGTGATGCACTAATGCAGCGATTTCGCGTTATGGTGATGCGTAAATGCATCTGATGGAGAACCTGATGAATTGGGATGACGCACGGGTGTTTCTCGCGGTCTGCCGCGAATCAACACTGCGCGGTGCCGCGCGGGTATTGGGTGTCGATCAGGCCACGGTGGGGCGGCGCATCACTGCGCTGGAAAAATCATTGAACGCCACGTTGTTCCTGCGCACCAGCGATGGGTATGCGCTGACAGCCGTGGGCGAAGCGGCGATGCGCGCGGTTGAGAAAATGGAGCATTCGGCTCTGGAACTGCAGCGGCGCATCCAGGGCCTCGACGACCGGCTGACGGGCATTGTGAGGGTGACCACCACCGACTCCCTGGCCATCGACTTCCTGATCCCGGCCGTCGCCCGCCTGCATCAACGTCACCCCGACGTGCGGGTGCAACTGGACGCCTCGACACAAATCCTCAGCCTGGCCAAACGCGAAGCCGATATCGCCGTGCGCAATACCCGGCCGGACAACCCGGACCTCATAGCCCGGCGAATCGCCCGTTGGCCGGTGGGCCTGTTCGCCTCGCAAGCCTACGTGGATGCCCACGGTATTCCCGAGCCAGGATCGGCATTCGAAGGGCATGACCTGGTGGTTTACCAGCCGTATTTGCAAGGTGGCAAGGACATGACACTGGTCAACGAACCCGTAGTGCGCGGGCGGATTGCCGCGAGCCTGAGTTCCAGCCTGCTGGTGCGGCGTTCGATTGCCGCAGGCATCGGGATCGGGGAGATTCCCGTGTATGTGGGGGAGAAAGATGGGCTGGTCCGACTGTGGCCGGAGCGCACGCGGCCGTTGCCGTATGACGTGTGGCTGGTGACCCACGCGGACCTTCGGCATACCGCGAGGGTCCGTGCGGTGATTGATGAGATTGTCGAAGGTTTTTCCGGGAACCTGTAGGAGCATGCTCGCTCCTACAGGGGCTGGTGTAGGCCTGTTATGGCATTTCTGGCAGTTCTTGCGGGCGCAAGTCGAACACCAGCACCTCGGCATCCACCCCATTGCTCAAGGTCAGCAACTGTTCCTCGCGAACCCGCACACCGTCGCCTGCCTGCATCGGCACGCCGTTGAGTTCGACGCGACCGCGAGCCACATGCACGTAGGCGTAGCGATTGGCGGCCAGTTCCAGAGTCGCAGTTTCCTTGCCATCGATCAGGCCGGCATACACTCGCGCATCCTGGCGCACTTTCAGCGAGCCCTGGGCGCCATCGGGGGAGATAATCAATTGCAGGCGACCGCGTTTCTTCTGCGTGCTGAAGTGTTCTTGCTGATAGCGCGGTTTGGCTCCGCTGACGTCAGGGACGATCCAGATTTGCAGGAAGTGCACGGGCCGCGAGTCCGAGTGGTTGTACTCGCTGTGCGCCACGCCGCTGCCGGCACTCATCAACTGTACGTCGCCGGGACGGATCACCGAGCCAGTGCCCAAGGTATCCTTATGTTCCAGCGCACCCTCGAGCACGTAGGAGAAAATCTCCATGTCGCGGTGCGGATGCTGGCCGAAACCCTTGCCGGCTGCCACGCGGTCATCGTTGATCACCAGCAGGTCGGAAAAACCCTGTTCTTTCGGGTTGCGATAGCTGGCGAAGGAAAAGGTATGGAACGACTTCAGCCAACCGTGATTAGCCAGGCCACGATCCGATGCTTTGCGAAGGGTCAGCATGATGAAATCTCCTGTGGGGACGTCAATTCGTCCGAGTGAGGAGAAGGTTAATGTTTATCGATTGATGCAATAAGTAGCTGAAAATTGAAATACTGTCTCTTTCAGATTGACAATAATGCGCCTGAGGGCGCGGTACCCTGTGGGAGCGGGCTTGCTCGCGAATGCGGTGTTACATTCAACAATTTTGGTGACTGACAAACCGCATTCGTCGGAACGCTGCCCGGAGCAAGCCCGCTTCGACAAGTGCTTGTGCGCAGTACATATCCTTTTTTTCCAGTGATGTTGAACCCATGAAAACCGTAGCAATGGTGCTGTTCCCCGACTTTCTCCTGCTCGACATGGCCGGGCCCATGGAGGTGTTTTCCATTGCCAATCGTTATCTGAAACCCGATGACCACTATGTACTGACGACCCTTGGCACCGAGCCCGGCGCCTTGAGGGCGTCCAATGGCGTGAAGGTGCAGGCAGACTTGCCTGTCGATCAGGCCTGTGATGGCTTCGATTTGCTGCTGGTGCCCGGTGGGCCTGGTGCCTACAACCAAAAATATCCGCCCTTGCTCGAGTGGCTCAAGCACAACGTCAGTCGATCGAAAACCTATGGTTCGATCTGTACCGGGGCGTTTGTGCTGGGACACGCCTGTTTGCTCGACGGCTATCGCGTGACCACCCACTGGCATTACACCGACCGGTTGATCAAGGCATTCCCCAAGGCGACGGTCGAGACCGACCAGATTTATGTCCAGGACCGCAACCTCATCACTTCCGGCGGCGTCACCGCCGGCATTGACCTGGCGCTGGCGGTGGTCGCCCAAGACCATGGCAAGAAGGTCGCCCAGGATGTGGCCAAGGTGTTGTTGGTGGTCATGAAGCGCCAGGGTGGCCAGGCGCAGTTCAGCCCGTTGATGGCGGCAGTGGCTCCGCACGAAACGGCGATTACCCGGGTGCAGAACCATGTGCTCGAACATCTGGACGAAACTTTCAGCATTGAGCGCATGGCCGGCCTCGCGAATATGAGCCCGCGGCATTTCGCCAGGGTCTTCGCCCGGGAAGTGAGCATGACACCCATGGAGTTTCTGCAAAGCGCACGTATCGACTGCGCCAGGAGCCTGCTGGAATCCGGTGACTTGCCGCTCAAGACGGTAGCGTTCAAAAGTGGATTCGGCAGCGTGCGGCACATGCGTTTCCTGTTCGGTGAAAAGCTTGGCCTGACCCCGACCCAGTATCGCGAGCAATTCAGCTAGCGCCCTTGTCCGTCGTGCGCACCCTAATGGCCGTGACGCTCCCCCCGTGGCTGTTGTACCGTCACCTGGGCCTGCCAAGATACCGCTGAGCTCATTGCAATGAAGGTACGCAGCGCCTGGATGGTTGCGCGTGCCGAGCAGTTTTCCAGCGGGTGACAGTGGATGAACAGCCTTACAAACGTAACCAGCGACACGGTGTTGCACTTCGGTCCCTACGCGTTCCACCTCCAGCAGCGACTGGTCCTGGAGGGTGATCAGCCGTTGCGCCTGGGCGGGCGCGCGTTGGATATCTTGCAGGTGCTGGTCGAGCGTGCAGGCTCGGTGGTCAGCAAAGACGAACTGATTGCCCGGGTCTGGCCAAGGTCGGTGGTCGAGGAAATCAACTTGCGCGTGCACATTGCGGCGCTGCGTCGGGTTTTTCGTGACGGACAGGGCGGGCGTGACGGACAGGACGGGCATTGCTACATCGCCACGATTCCTGAGCGTGGCTACAGCTTTGTCGCGCCGGTGCGACAGGCGCTGGAGGTGACTCCATTGCCCTGCGACGCCTTTGCGAGCCCGGCGCACAATTTGCCAGCACGGCTTACGCCCATTACTGGTCGCGACGCAGTTGTCGGCAGTCTGGTGCGCCAGTTGCCGGTGCGCCGTTGCATGACACTGGTCGGGCCCTGTGGCATCGGCAAGACCACCGTTGCGCTGCGTGTCGCTGAATTGCTGTTGCAGCACTATCGCGATGGCGTGTGGCGGGTGGATCTGGCGCTGATCGATGACCCGGCGCAACTGGTCGAGCATCTGACGCGCACCTTGCCGCTGGGCATCGGCGCGGACGTGGACGCACTGGGGCGCTGGCATGCATTGCTGGTCCTGGACAATTGCGAACACCTGCTGGAAGGCTGCCGGACGTTGGTCGAGGCGTTGCTGACGTCGGCACCTCGCCTGTCGATCCTGGTCACCAGTCGTGAACCGCTGCGGGTCACCGAGGAAGTGCTCCTGCCTTTACCGCCACTGTTGGTACCCCCCGCGTCGGCATTGTGCAGTCTCGATGAGGTCATGAGTTATTCAGCGGTGCAGCTGTTCGTCAGCCGCGCCCGAGCTCGCCAGCAAGGATTTGCCCTGCGCGAGCAGGACCTCAAGGCTGTGCGCGAAATCTGTCGGCGACTCGATGGTTTGCCCTTGGCCATCGAGCTTGCCGCCGCGCAGATCGATGCGCTGGCGCTGGTGGGACTGCAGGCGCAACTGGATAACTGCTTTCAGATGCTGACCCAGGGGCGACGCACGGCAGTCCCGCGGCACCAGACCCTGAAAGCGGCCCTGGACTGGAGCTATGAGCGGCTGGCACCGATGGAGCAAACCGTGTTGCAGCGTCTGGCGGTGTTCAAGTCGGCGTTTACTGACGACGCGGCGCTGGAGGTGATCAGTTGCGCAATGCTGCCGCCGTCGAGTCTGGCCAGCATCATGGAGAGCCTGGCGCTCAAATCGTTGGTGTCGCTGGAGCAAGTCCGCGGTGTGACCCGTTATCGCTTGCTCAATACGACCCGCTGCTATGCCCTGGAAAAACTCGAACAGAGCGGGGCCTTGCGCACCTACGAAATGCGCTACGCCGGCTACGTCAGTCACAGCCGCCGACCATCAGCCAGGCACGTGGCCCTGCAACTCTGCGAGTAACCGTTGTACAGCGACCAGGTCCGGGGTGGCATGGCCTTCGGTAAACCGCTGGTAGACCGGCGACAGCAAGTCCCGGGCTTGTCGGTAGCGGCCCTGGCGTTGCCAAAGCCGCGCCAGCGAGGTGGCGCTACGCAGCTCCCAGGCCAGGGCACCCTGGGCTTTTGCTATGTTGAGCGCCTTGATCAACAGGGTCTCGGCGGTACAGTTTTTTACCGGGCAATCGGCCGCCAGCAGCGCATTGGCCCTGGCCCGCAGAATCTCCGCGGTGCTCCAGCCTGCTGCGCCGGTTTCGGCGCGTTGCAGTAAATCGTCATCGACCAGGCCGCTGTCGAGGGTAACCATGATTTCCTTGATCAAACCCGCACCCGGACGAGGTGACGCCTGGGCGTCGGCACTGTCGATGACCTGCGCATAGTGTTGAGCCCAAGTATAGAACAACAGCACCGAGTGCTTCTGCGCTTGTTCCAGCAGCAGGCGCAAGAGTTCGCGAGCGGTTTGGTTGTCGCCGTTGTAATGGGCGATCAGGCAGCCCGACAGGGCCAGGGTGTAGCAGATCGATGTGCCATGGTTGATCTGCAGCGCAACGTCCAGCGCCTGGCGGGCCGTACGCCAGGCTTGTTCGGGGTGGCCTTGAATCCAGAGGATGCGGGCCAGGATGGTCAGGGCGGCGACGCTCTGGTCGTATTGCACGCCAAACCCATGGGTGAAGCGATTGAGATGACCGCTGTGGGCCATGCGCTGGATCACCTCTTCGGCGTTTATCCGCGCCCGTTGCTGGTCGCCGGCAAAGTGCAGGGTCAGCACACGCAGGCGATGGGTGCTCAAGGACAGCGCGGCGTCATTGTGCAGCCCCAGTCGGTCGAACTGCTCGCTCTGTTCCAGGGCCATTTGATAGTGGCCGCAACTGAGGTTGACGGCCAGGTGCCCGGAAATGGCGCGCAACTGACCGGCCACATCGTTGCAGTGAATGGCCAGGGCCCGTGCACTGACGAAGGCTTCGACGGTTTGCGCAGTGCCGCCCTGGGCGTGGTAACAGGTGCTGCCCAAAGCCAGTTTCAGCAGCATTTTCAAGCGCGGACAGGGCTCGGGCGCTGCATCGAGCAGTGTCAGGGCCTTGCGCACATAACCGCCGTACTCGTTCAGTAGCGACAGTTCCTGCCACAGTGGCGTGGATGTCGCGGTCAGGCGGATCGCCAACGCATGCGGGCCTGGCGCAGACAGCCCCCAGTCGAGCGCCGCGCGCAGGTCTTCGAGGCTGCGGGCATACCGCTCGATCCACTGCCCGGTGGGAATATGCTCCCAGTCGTTTTGCGCCTGCTGCATCAGTACCAGGCATCTCTGGGCGTGGCGGTCGCGGGTGGCGGGCAATTCAGCGCTTTGTTCGAGTTTTTCCAGGGCATAATTGCGGGTGGTGTCGAGCAGGCGGTAGAAAACCGCTTCGTCACCGACGTCCACGTTCAACAGCGACTTGGCCACCAATTGCGTGATCGAGCCAAACACTTCGCTCGGTTCAATGTGTTCACCCACGATCACCGCCGCCGCCGATTCAAGGGTAAAGCCACCGCGGAAGATGCCCAGTCGACGCAGGCAGGTTTGTTCGCAGGCAGTGAGCAGGTTGAAGCTCCAGTCCAGCGTCGTGCGCAGGGTCTGGTGCCGGCCCAGGGTCGTCGGGTTGCTGTGGGTCAGTCGGCCAAAGCTTTGCTGCAACTGCGTCAGCAAACCCTGCAGGCCAAGGTTCGCGACCTGCGCGGCCGCCAGTTCCAGGGCCAGCGGAATGCCGTCCAGGCGCCGGCAGATATCGATCACCAGCGGCAATTGGGCGTCGGTCAGCTCAAAGCTGTCGTGGTTGGCCATGGCCCGCTCGACAAACAGCTGCAGTGCGGAAAAACCCAGCGCCTGGGTATGGTCCAGCACGGCAATGGGCGGAGGGCAGTCCAGTGATTCCAGGCGCTGCACGTATTCGCCTTCGGCTCGCAGGCTCTCGCGGCTGGTGGCCAGGATATGCACCTGCGGCGCGCCACGCAGCAGGCTTTCACACAGCAATGCCACGCTGTCGATCAAGTGTTCGCAGTTGTCGATGACCAGCAACATATGCCGTTCGCGCAGGAACGTGGCGAGGCTGTTCATCGGTTCGCTGTCGTGCAGGGACAGTTCCAGCACTGTCGCCAGGTGACCACAGACCATCGCTGGATCGTTGATCGGTGCCAGGTCCAGCAGGCGGATGCCGTCTCGGTAACGGCCGATCAGTTGCTCGGCAACGCGCAGGGCGACGGTGGTCTTGCCGATACCGCCGGGGCCTACGAGGGTGATGAAACGCTGGCGTGGCAGCTGCGCCACCAGGTTGTCGACCAGCACCTGACGACCGATCAGACGGGTGCTGAGCAAGGGCAGGTTATGGCCACTCAATTTCCCGGCGTCGCTGTGTAGGTCTTGCCCGCTGTGCTCCAGCGAGCACGGTGCAACAAAGCTGTAGCCACGCTGGGCCACGGTGACAATGTAGCGCTGGCCGGCCTGACCGTCGCCAAGGGCTTTGCGCAAGGCTGCCATGTGCACCCGCAGGTTGATCTCTTCCACCACGCTGTCGGGCCAGACTTGCGCCATCAGGTCCTGCTTGCTGACAACTTTCCCGGCGTGCTCCAGCAGGATCAACAGGATGTCCATGGCACGTCGGCCCAGGCGCAGGGGCCGTTCGGATTCCATCGCCAGACGTCGTCCGGGGTAGATCCTGTAGGGGCCGAAATGCACAGCCTGTTCGGGGGCGAGGGTCAACGGTTTACTCCTGTATGCATGCGTCTGGGACGCGCTTTTCGAGCATATTCCTCAGGTTTTTGCCGCCTTGCAATGCACTGCGCGAGTGACCGTTGCTCAAACGCATTGAATGTCGTGTATCAGGTAATGGCGGGCGGTCCCGTGAACATTGGTCGAAGATGCATTAAACCCGGGTCGCCGGGGCTTTTGGCGTGCCTGGGAAAATTAACAACGTTTAACTCGTCGTGCGTCCGGTCTACGCCAAGACTGCGAACCCTAAATGGATTCTACATGTCTGGAGGACGCCGGAGATGAGCAACGTGGTGGTGGTCTATCACAGCGGTTACGGGCACACCCGGGTCATGGCCGAAGCCGTGGCCCAGGGTGTGCAACGGCACGTGGGTAGCACCTGCCGACTCATTGCCGTCGAAGACGTGGACGAACACTGGGCGTGTTTGCACCACGCCGACGCGATCATTTTCGGTGCCCCGACCTACATGGGCAGCGCTTCGGCAGCCTTCAAGGCCTTCATGGAGGCTACGGCGGCGTTTTACCTGGCGCAACCCTGGCGCGACAAGCTGGCTGCCGGCTTCACCAATTCCGGCTGCCTGTGCGGCGACAAGCTCAACACCCTGCTGCAGATGGCGGTTTTCGCGGCCCAGCATTCGATGATCTGGGTTGGCCTCGACCTGCTGCCCGCACGCTCCGCCACGGGCGAGTTCGACGGCCAGATGAACCGGCTGGGCAGTTCGTTGGGCGCCATGGCCCAGTCGAATGTCGAACAGTCCCCCGACCTCGCACCGCCCGCCGAGGACCGCAGCACCGCGGCACACCTGGGCGAGCGCGTGGCGCGGCTGGCCGAGCGAATGCGCCGCACATCCGATTGATTGACCTCAACCCCACGTAAGGAACACGCCCCATGAGTACGTTCACCACCCGCGACGGCACCGAGATCTATTTCAAGGATTGGGGGAGCGGTCAGCCGATCGTCTTCAGCCACGGTTGGCCGCTCAATGCCGACAGCTGGGAATCGCAGATGTTGTTCCTGGCCACCCAGGGCTACCGCGTCATTGCCCACGACCGCCGTGGACATGGCCGTTCCAGCCAGCCATGGTTCGGCAACGACATGGACACCTACGCCGATGACCTGGCGCAATTGATCGAACACCTGGACTTGCACAACGTCGTGCTGTTCGGTTTCTCCACCGGTGGCGGTGAAGTGGCGCGCTACATCGGTCGTCACGGCACCGAGCGGGTGGCCAAGGCCGGGCTGATTTCCTCGGTGCCACCGCTGATGCTCAAGACCGATGCCAATCCCGGCGGCCTGCCGATCGAAGTGTTCGACGGCATTCGCCAGGCTTCGCTGGTGAATCGCTCGCAGCTGTACAAGGACCTTGCCAGCGGCCCGTTCTTCGGCTTTAACCAGCCAGGCGCCACCCCGTCCCAGGGCATGATCGACTGGTTCTGGATGCAGGGCATGGCCGCCGGCCACAAGAACGCCTACGACTGCATCAAGGCATTCTCAGAAACCGATTTCACCGAAGACCTGAAGAAATTCGACGTGCCGACGCTGGTGGTGCACGGCGACGCCGATCAGGTGGTGCCGATCGAGGCCGCGGGTATCGCGTCGGCAGGATTGGTGAAAAATTCGCGGCTGTTGGTCTACCCTGGCGCGCCCCATGGCCTGACAGACACCCACAAGGATCAGCTCAACGCCGATCTGCTGGCATTCCTCAAGGGTTGATGTATGCCGGCGATGGCGTCCGTGAAGTCGCCATCGCCGGCTCCAGCAGGTTTGTTTGTGCGGGTGAGGCGGGAAGGGCGCGTACTGTGCGGCAACGCCAGGCAAACGGATTGATGCCTTCACTGCGGGTGAACATGTGGCAGAAATGCGCCTGGTCGCAGAAGCCGCATTCGAGGCTGATTTGCGTCAGGCTCAGGTCAGTGTGCTGGATCAGCAGCTTGGCCCGGGCGATGCGTTGTTGGCGGATCCATTCCTGGGGTGAGCAACCGGTGCTGCACTTGAACGCCCGGGAAAAATGACTGCGCGACAGCGAACAGGCCTGGGCCAGTTCGGTCACTTGCAGGGTTTCTCCGAGGCGCTCGAGGATCAGCCGTTTGACCAACCGCTCGCGCTGCGGACTGAGGCCGCTGGTGCTTTTGCCTTGTGTTTGTGCGACTGCCGCGCGGGCGGCGCTTTGCTGCAACTGAGCCATGGCGAATGTCCGTGTCGGTAGGCTTCATTCTTGAACTCCAGGGCTCTGGGTTGCGAGTTAAACGTTGTTAATTCCTCGTCCATGACGGGCACTCTTGCGTAAAGTCAGACACAATCGCTGCCTCGCGCCTGGCTCAACACAAAAAGGAACCGTGCCTATGAACCGTAACGATCTGCGCCGTGTCGACATGAACCTTCTGGTGATTTTCGAAGCCTTGATGTTCGAGAAGAACCTGACCCGCGTCGCGGAAAAACTGTTCATGGGCCAGCCTGCCGTGAGCGCGGCCCTGGGACGGTTGCGCGATCTGTTCGATGACCCTTTGCTGTTGCGCAACGGTAGAAGCATGGAGCCGACGGCGCGGGCATTGGCGATTCTCAAGGAGTTGCAACCGGCGATGGATACCATTTCCGGCGCGGTAAGTCGCGCCAAGGAATTCGATCCTGCGACCAGTTGCGATGTGTTTCGCATTGGCCTGTCGGACGATGCCGAGTTCGGGTTGTTCCCGCCACTGCTGAGCAAGCTGCAGGAAGAAGCACCGGGCATTGTCGTGGTGGTACGCCGGGCCAATTACCTGCTGATGCCGGCCTTGCTGGCGTCGGGGGAAATTTCCGTGGGCGTCAGCTACACCACCGAGTTGCCGGCCAATGCCAAGCGCAAGAAACTGCGCGATATTCCCTGCAAAGTGCTGCGCGGTGACAAGCGACCGGGAACGCTGACCCTGGATGAGTATTGTGCGCGTCCCCATGCGATGGTCTCGTTTTCCGGGGACCTGAGCGGCAATATCGATCTGGATCTGGCGAAGGTTGGTCGTACCCGTCGAGTGGTGCTGGGGGTTCCGCAGTTCAGTGGTTTGCGCGCGTTGCTCGCCGGGACCGAGATGATTGCCACGGTGCCCGATTATGCAGCTTGTGCGTTGGTGGAGGGGTGTGGCTTGCGCGCTGAAGATCCGCCGTTCGAGATTGCGGCGGCGCAGTTGTCGATGGCGTGGAGTGGGGTGCATGACAATGATCCGGCGGAGCGTTGGTTGCGGTCGCGCATCAGTCAGTTCATGTCTGAGCCTTTGGCTGTTCTGGCTTGACCTTGGCGGCCTGGTAGCCGACCAGGTTGCTGGTTGTTTGAGTACATATCCGTTGCTGCGGTAACGGCCGCTTAGGGTTTCGCCCTTACGGCGAGTCCCTTTTGTCAAACGCCACAAAAGGAACCAAAAAGTCTTGCCCCAGCGTCCGGCCCCTCGCTGGGGCTCGGCGTTCCTTCGCTCCGGTGTCCATCCGGGGGCATCGCCCTCCGGTTGGCTTCGCTGGCACCTACATGCGATGTGTTCGACTGCGTCGAACGGC